>Ga0065711_1000851_pt1 | contig 53755 bp, 22 predicted proteins | sample Hoacrofraction12_FD_59098 | JGI IMG/M metagenome (GOLD analysis project Ga0065711, IMG submission 59098) | Hoatzin crop microbial communities from Cojedes, Venezuela - Epithelial fraction 12 v2 (version 2) | ecosystem: Host-associated > Birds > Digestive system > Esophagus > Crop | place...
CTTCTCTGGAGATATTCAAGACCCACCTGGACAAGGTCCTGTGCAGCCTGCTGTAGGTGACCCTGCTTCGGCAGGAGGGTTGGACTAGATGACCCACAGAGGTCCCTTCCAGCCCCTACTATTCTGTGATTCTGTGATTCACATGTTCCTGAAAGGTCTCAGAATTAACAGAGTGTCTTCTGCTGTGAAAACACTTGGCAAACAAGCTTTCTATTTTTTGTTTCACAAGGATGTTTGAAGGCTCCAGCTAAGTCAGAGATTCCATACAGCTAGTTGCTATACTAGCAACTGCTGTCCTATGTCAAAATAGTACAAAGAAAAAAAAGGGTAAAAAAAAAAGCAGACAATAGCATACCAAATATCACATAGTCAGTGACAGGGCTAGCAGGAAGGCTCAAGGAATATCTATCAACTCAAAGATGCCAAATCACCAAGCTGTCCATATTTCAAAGGAACAGCTACATATCAGTAAGAGAAAAATAATTTTTTAAATTGAATCTAGCAAGAATTATAGTATCTGTCTTGCCTCATTACAAGCTCCAACAGTACAAAAGGTTCTCCAATAGGAAGCTACACCAACAGGAAAAGCATTACCAAAACTAAACTACTAACACTGAAATGTCACAAGCACTTACTAATAAGGCAGTACATTTACCCAAACCTCCCTAAGCTAAGGTTTAATTAGAGTAACACCTAAGCCATCTCAATCAAATCTTCTCCAGCATTTTTTTTCTATGTCTTCCTATATTTTTCTTACAATAAAATCAAGTTCACAAGCTCAAGCCATTCCCCAACATATAAAAATCGTACTTTTTTTGAAAATATAAAACAGGAAGAAGGTCCTCTCAGAGATCTAAAATCTAACAGCCTCTTACCTAGTAACAAAAACTCAGATAGCCTTGATTAACTGAAAGTTTGCCTGGTTCCCTAGCAAATGTTATATTTGACTATTATTTACTTATTTCATTCTGTTCATGGAAGAACTAATTAAATCTTGTATATAATATTATCATAAGGTACATATTGTACCTTTAGGCTTTGAGTGTTTATTAGTTCAAGCAAGTCAGTACTATAAAGTCTTTTTTATTAAAAATAAAAACAAACAAACAACTAACCTACTAATTAAAGGCCTTTTTTAAAAAAATAAATATATACTAAAGCATTAAAAAGCCAAAATATTTTTACTTACCTTGCGGTAAAAACAGTAAACAGCTTTTTTTCTTTCTCCCAGCTACTATTTTCACACATATACTTCTTATTAGTTATGTTACTCAGCTTTCTTCCAGCATTTTCTTTAGCTACTTATTACATAAATATTAAAATATACATTAAAAATATTAACACTCTTCTAAACCTACAAATCATTAACTTTTTTTACTAAAATTTCTCTCCCTAAAAAAACAACTGCTCTTCTCTCCTGCTTTTTAACTTGTGTTCTGACTGTCTCTGTTTAATCTCATATGCTCCACACCTGTGTTCTGGCCCTCCCTGTCTAATCTCATATGCTTCACACCTGTGATTCATAAGTAAGAGCTATTTGCCAATTTTCCAATCTCACAGCTGAGAAATTAAAGCATGGTGTTTCATTGGCAGGTTTTTCAAAGAAACAGAATAAAACTCAGCATTCTGAAGCTTTTGTGTTGTTTTTTTTTCTTGGAAAGTGCTTGTATTCTTGAATGTAAGGAAAACTTCTTGTTTATTTATGATGGTTCTGTGTTTTAGTAGAATATCTGATAATGTTTTATTTTGGGGGATGCTTTTTGTTCTTGGGAAAGTTCTGTTAGGGTTTTAAGTAAAAAAAGAATCCTGACGTTGCAGAAGTATTTAAGACTTTTAGTGTTATTGGGAGTGGAGCCTTCTAAGTTTTGATCTGTCTTTACCTTCTATTGTAAAGTTAATAATATAATACAGGTAGTTTCTGTTGTGCTCAGTTCTTAAATGTTGTCACATCAACATAAAGTTAGTGAAGATTAAAATCACTATCACTACGTATGCAGAACTTTACTTTTTTTTTTTCTTGAAATAGTAAAGTAGAGTATAGTTACAGGCTTGTGTAGAAAGTAAGGTAACAAGTATACGTTCCTGTAAAATGGACATTAAAAAAAGGTTGTAGTAATAAGCTGTGTGGACTGAGACACCCCACAACAGCTAGAGCGTGAAGGAGTTTTTTGGTGGATTGTTTTTTTCTCATAGGTACTTTTACTGACAGTGTGAGTGCTAAGGCTTATTCAAGTGAGACTTCGTACTAATTTTAAATGACTATTACTGTTTTTGTGATCACTTATTGAAACGTACTTGAGAGATGAGAGCTTTTTGGACAACAACGGTTTGTAAATTAATGTGTGAGTCTTGATATAGTATAAAGAAACCTTTCCACCAGTGGCTCCTTGCCAAAAGAAATCTGTCTAAAGGGTTTTAATTTAAATCCTGATATTCTTTGTTGTCTGTTTTGAGTTTTCTTGTTCAAAGACCAATGTGTTTGTATGGTTGGCTTTTCCTTTGTTAGAGTATTTTTTGTGGTTTTCTCAGTTGCAAAGTCAACAGCTGACTAGAACATGATTTTGCTTGAGAGAATTAAAGTGCATATCTTGCTCTCCTGGTGGCTGAGTCTCCTTTTACTGGCTGTGACAAGCTGGTTAGATGATTTAAACTGTGAGAAAGAAGTTTGTATTGGGAGTCTTAGAGAAGAGACTTAATGAAGAACCAACACAAGAGGATAGCCAAGTAGCAATAGTCTGTGTTACTGCTATATAAAATGAGTTCTGGAAGAAAATACAGCTTCTGGATACGTTTTGGATCATGGGAGTGTTGGAGCTACTGTTGCTGGGCTTATGCAGCACCATTTGGTGCTGAGAAGAAAGTGTGTACCTCTGCAGTGATGGGGGTAACTATATTTCAAGGAGCTGTTCCTATTGAGCAGGAAAAGCCAGGAGAAAAGAATAACCTGATAAAAAAATTAGTAGGTCTGAGAGAAAGGATTGCCTCAGCTTACTCTACAAGATGAGGTGCAGGAATATGCTAATGAGTACTGGGTAAGCTCTTGGGGCTTGCAGATTTAAGAGAGTGTGTTTTCCTGAAAAGAGCTGAAACTGAGACAGCATTTGGGAAGACAACAAAAAAGCTTGTTTGTGGCCTGTGAGGACTTCTACAGATGTTTTTGTACTGCTCTTTTAATCCTACCCCAGACTTCAAAGCCAGGGTCTGTCAGTGGTGGTACAGGAATCCTGAAAACCTAACTCAGTATATAAAGTTTTTTAATAAACCTTTTTTAATGCTTTTGATATCAAACATCAGTTTGTCTGTTCTGCTCTTCTCCCTTCTGAGAAGTGCATGACACAGATCTCCCATGCTGTGCTAGTATTGTATAGTAACAGGTGAAAGCATTCACAAGCCTGCTAGAAAAATTTGCCTCGTCTGGAAAAATTATGTGCTGTGGATAGCACCTATTCCCCCAGACATTATCAGCAAAGGTCCCAGGAAGATGTGCTGATGTCAATGACACGGGTGTCCTTATATGTACTTACACCAGCCCTTACTGGCCTGTCACTGGAACTGTTATGCAAACAAGTGAGATGCCCTTGCCATAATAGGTATGAACAGCAGAGGGAGAATCCCTGCTGAACCCCAAAGCATAACTTGCTCTTGAGGAGCTTCTGAAAGGGGCTGAATGCAATGCGAGAACAGACTGTGGAATGGCTTGTCGGAGATGATAAAAAGGAGATTTTGCATGCATGCCCTCCTCCGTCATTCTCCACAACCCCCTCCTCCTCTGTGAACATCCTAGCTCTGTGGATTTCAGTGGAGGCTGGGCAGCGAGTGCAGGGTGACAGCACTTCTCTCTCTTGGTTTCTGAAGCATTGATTCTATTAAAGCAAAGCAGCATGCTGGGTATTTACAGTGTAGCTTGGGACATCTTCTGTCAGACTCGTAATGCAGAGAGACAAGCTCAGTGCTGCTTGGCTTCTGGAGAGTGGGGGAAGGGATTAAATGCACTTTTCTCCTTTGATTCATGTCCTGCATTGAAAATCAATGATGTACTTCGGGATCCACTCAACTGTTTGAAAACCAGCAGCCTGTTTGGTCAAGTGTGTGGGGAGAAGTTCTGAAGGAATTTGCTCTTTTGTTACGGTTAGATGGGGTAGATACAGCTGCCTCTGTAGGAACTGTTATATTCACCTTATAATAATTGCTTTTGTATTATCATCTAAATCAGATATCAGTCTAGATCAGTTGAATATGCAGTTTAAAACATTTTCTCACTGTTGCAGAGAGAGCAGCTGTTTTGAAGAGGAGGAGCCAAGTGCTGCTTCTGTTTCCATCTGAGGCTGGGAAGGGCAAACAAAACTTTAATGAGCAGGATGCAGAAGGATAATTTTCATACATGTTGTTTCTCTCTGATAGGATCTACGTGGATCTAGGGTCTGATTTTGTCGAGGGTAGCAGAGTTTTTTATCTTCAAGCAAATGCTTGAAAAGCTTGTATGGTGGAGAGCTAAGGTACTGAAATCTGACAGAGCTACTAAGCATAGTGCCCCTCATTGTGGACTTTATGAAGATTGCTGTATCTGTTTTTATCCCTGAAGAGGAAGAGCAGCTTACTAGGCCCGATTTGACAAGAAAGGTATATAGAAACTAAGTGTAGATGGGGCTACACAGGGAGCTAATGAGGGAGTTTGAAACTCCAGTCTGGGGTCTCAAACCACAGGCTAGCAGCCTTGCATGTGTGGCTTGCTTTCTATTAGGTCTTAGAAATACTTTTCTAAGTGTTTCCAAGGGAAAAGATTTTTTTGTTCTGTCTTCCAAAGCTTTTCTTTGGCCACAAGATGGGTAAAATAATTTGATTTGGAGTCACCTGTGTATGATGGACATTGTTTTGAGTAAGCCCATTTTTTAGTAAAACATGCAGTTGTTGCTGATGTAGCTGCATCTTAGTAGATTTAAACTAACTGCTGGGGGTCTTGGTATCTGTATAGCTGGGGCACACCAGAATCACCACTGCATAGCCACTCAAATGCTTACTCAGTTTATTTAATGGTTCTACAGCCACTGTAGAGTTTCAGGTAGCCAGTGTTGCTCTTCTGTTAACACCCAAATAGGCTAGCTGAAAGTGCTTTGCTTTTCTGAAGAACGGATGTATCCTAGGGCAGATGGATGTAAAGCTGCAAGCATGACCTGCATATGTGTGAAGTACAATAGATCAGAGCAGCTGAGCATATGCTCACATGTAAAACATCCATGTTTCCATGGCCTTGCTGTAAGCAGCAAGATTTATATTTGTTTTATTGAAGAAAAAAAGTTTTGCTTGGCTGGTTCAGCTCAGATGGTCAGTTATCTCCTGCGAGTTGTACTTCCTACCATGTTTGGTCCTTCTTACAGAAACTGAGAGTTTTTTCTTCACTGCTGTGATGGCAAAAATGGAATGGATTATCTGAGCTAGTTCTTATAACTTGCTAACTACACTAGGGTGAAGCTGAAGATGGGCTGTGAAGGTGTCTTGGGCTGGCTTAAAAAGGCCTTTGCAAGTGAGTTATAAATTGCATCCCACAGTAGTCACTGAGTGTAGACAATTGATCTGGCTTTTTCTCTTGTCAGTAAAGCACAGATAAAATACATAATTTATTTTTGGGAATTTTTTTCTTTCCTAGAAACTAAAAAAAAAACCAATGAAGCAAAGTGAGAAACTCTTACAGTAAGACTAAAAGCTCTAATTCTGCTTTTTACTAGCTATAAAAAAGAATAAAGATCGTGTATACATGTGAGTGTTTATCATTCAGAAGAGCATGTGTGCTTTTTTCTGTGAGTCTCTCCAGCCCTTGAGTGACGAATCTGATTTCTTCCATGCTGGATTTTTACTGTCTCCAAACTTAACTGTTTGGATGCTAGAGAAATCCTCTTGTTTCTCTTCCAAACATAAATATATATATTACTGTTTGAAATTGGCTCTACCTCACCCACATGACTGGTCTTCACTATTAATCCCAGCTGATGGTAGGGAGGGGCTCTTCTGGGAGGCAGCCATGTGGTGAACATTGAGCACAGTGTTTTCCCCTGCTTCTCTCCTTTTCTTTTCAGACAAGCAAAATTGTTCTGTGCTGCTGTAGATGTGAACTCCTTGCTGCACTGCCTCTGTCTCTTCTTTTTCAGAAACTCAAGGGCCTGAATTACCAGCTGCAGAGATCTAAAAGCTCTCACTGAGTCTGGATGGAATATGGACAAGGAGATGAATAGCAGAAAGGAAGAAAGAGTGAAGTTGGTTATTTTTCTGGCACATGGATGCAATTACACTCAGTGCATTCCAGAGGCGTTCTGTTGAATCCTGTGCAGGTCTGCCTGCTGTTCCTGGGAGAAAGGAAGAAAAAGGGAGGAAAAGTCCCTCTTGCTTGGAAACGGAATGTCTGCACTTTCAATTCTCTTTTTAGGTAGGTTGGATTTTTGGTTTTGTTCAGCGTTTTTAATCAAACTTCCACGTGTCCTCTCTGCATGACTGAAATTAATTTCTGATGAGCTAGAGAAAGGGATTGGTAAGGAAGAAACTTTTATGGTGAACTCCTTTTTCGGTATTGATTGTGTTCTGATGCTTTACTGGTTGCTTTATTTATTAGCAGATTGCTAGCCAGAGTTCTTTTAATATCTGGGTTAACTTTTTAGAAGTGGTGGTTGAACAGATTCCTTTTGGAATGTATGTCTCTTGTTTAAAGAGGGAGGGTAGTGTTTTTAAGCAATGAGTTAGCGAGGGGCTTGAATCACTGGCAAAACAAGGTGAACAAAATGTCTTTGTTTCAGGCATAGTGTCAGATTTGTTTAACTCTGTTTTGATTTGCTTGGGTATTTAACATTAGGATTTTAAAATAAAATGGCATTATTGTTTCCAATTGATGCCTTAGATTAGAAACAGATGTGTTGAAATGCAAGTGGGAAGATTTGTGGGGAAAAGGATGGGAGAAGGGAGATAAAGGGGCAAGGCAAGCAATGGAATAAGTGAAGGGAAATAAGGCTGCTGAAAAAAGGGAATGAGAAGAGGCTGACTGTTGGATAGGAGAGGAGCGGAGAAAAGGAAAGGAGGCATTAAAGGAAGGGGAGAGTGAAGGTAGAAGGGCTGAAGAGAACTGTTTGTTAAAGCTGTAGCCTGTGGAGAAAAGAGTTTTGCAGCCTTGAGATCTTTCAGGGGGCTTGCCTACAAGGCTGACTCAGAAGCAGGCAGGATTTCTGCATCTATAGAGGCACTGTAAAGTGGTGAGTGTGCTTCTGTTTCTGTTCTGCTCACCAGATCACCCTGACAGGCAGACAGCTTTGAAATCTGTTGTGGCTGGGCAAAGGCTATGATTCCTGGGTCCTCCTATCCCCTGGGAACCTGAGTACAGGTGTGAAAAAGTGAGTTGGTCTTCGATTCCCTGGGAAGAATTGAGGCCCACAAGGTGGTGTAGTGATGTGGCTAGGCACAGGTAGAATAGAGTTTTTGGGCAGCTATAAAATGTTGCAGGGGACAGCCCTGTTCCTTAAGTTTTACAGGTGTGGAACATGGACTAGCCAGATTTCTGGATATCTGAAAGACATGCAGTACTTGAAGAGCTGCTGAATAAACAGTAGGAAAGGTTTTTGCTCTAGGGATTGCTGTTAGCAAAGGTTTTATCTGTAGGAGTGTGATGGGGGTGTGCACATGTTGCAGAATGTGCAGGGGAGTGCAGACAGCAGTTTGTCCCCCCTCATCTCCCTTGGCTGTCTGTGCTTCAATGTGGTAGCAATGGTGTTTAAACTAGACTCCAGGAGACGAGGCAGCAAGGTTAGAATGAACAGCTAGGCTTCTGCCAGAGGTGTCTGGGCTGGGTCAGCCCTGCACAAATGGCCAGGAAAGCTGCTTTGTGGAAATCGGGAAGCAAAGGTAGCTTGCTTACCTTGCTGATGGAGACAAATGGGAACTGCAGTCTTTGATACACTGACCCTACCCAGCTGATGAGTATTCCTGTATTTTGAAGGCTTGGAGTAACAGGAATAAGCTGTTGCTGGAGAGAAGGTGGTTTTGGCTGTAATGTAATGATTTACCTTTGTATGACTAGTTCTACTTCTATCTATAAAACACAATGGGTTTTATCATAGATATTCTTATGTCTTTGGCCTCTAGGCATCTCCACTATGCTAGTAACACATAAACACAAAATAAGACATGGTCCCTGCCCTCAACAGCTTATGCCTCACCTGTGAGTTGAGTTTTTCAGCCTCTCAGTAGTTGTCCAAGCATTGGTGAGGGGAGTGTAAGTGGCTTCCCAAATCTCACAGCAAAAACTGGAATGTTTTGTTTCCTGGTACTGCATTACTCATTGAACTGCCCTTTGCCTTGCCCATGCTTTACCCGTCTTGCCAACAGATAGCTTCGTCTTTCTGCTCTGTGTCCAGCTTCATTCACCAATATTAGGAGTGTGTTCTGGGGAAAAGTAAGGAAGTGTTGTGGTTCCCTGTTACTAGATCATCCTGAAAAAAAGGAGGCTGGGGAGTCTCATTTGCTAGCTAAAGTCTAATTTATCTTCTGCAGTAAAAAGTTAGTGCTAATGATAGCTTGCTTTTCTTGCTGATAAAGGGGAAGACTAGTGTGGAAAACAGAGTTTAGAGAAGCCAAGCAAACTCAAAAGGAAGGTTGCCTGGTTTGGGTTTTTATTGTTAAACATTCTAATAGCATGGCTAATATATACAGTCCTTGTCTCTTGCACTGTTTACCTCACTGGGGCAAGTGAACAGCTGTGTGAGGAGACAGGAAACAGGAGCCAAATACTTTTAGGGAGACTTTTAAAACAAGACAAGATGAAAGACTTTACTAAGTGCGGGCAGGGGCATGACCATGCTTACTTCCCTGATAAAGGCTAGGTAAATAAATTGGGAAGGAGTGAGGAGTTGAAGGTGATACATGCTAATGTATGTGTCTATATGCAAGTATTTGACATCTGATTCTTATCTCAGTCCACAGCTGGCTGAAATTGTTTCAAACTGCTTGTGTAACACACTGCAATAGTAAAAATGAAAATGGATATTTCCAAGGGAAATATCTGATCCTTTTGAGTGCAAAAACTTCATAATAGAATGCTGCATTTCTCAGCCAGTAAAAAAACAGCAAATGCTTTCATTTAAATCTTTTACTGAAATAGTTTAAATTTTCAGGTGCTGGAAGTCTCCTTAGCCTTCTTTGACTCCCCTGAAGTCGTTTCTGAATATTTTGAATGAGCGTTTCATAAAAGTAAAAGCTAATTTTCTAGTAATCAAATATGTTCACAGGGGTAATGCTTATATACCTAGCTTTGAGACGGGTATTATGTGCTTTTTCTTATCTTGTTGGCTAGTGTATGTGCTATGCCCTTCAGAAACTGATGGGTTCAAGATCCCAAGCAGTACATGTGTGAAGCCAAATCCAGCTTTCTGGTGCCCTGCTATTAGCAGTGACCCTTTATGTTAGTGTTAGGGGTTGTTCTCCACAAGGCACATTGAGTCAGACTGATGGTTGTCTGACAAAAAGGTGTTCAGTGTGTTAGAATCAGTATGTTATACCAGGGTGAAGTTGCTAGAGTGGGTGCAGCTGTAATAGTAAAAGAACCTTTTGTGGTGTAGCTGAGCTCTGCCCTCTAAGCTCTGAGGTCAGCGACTCTGTTAGAGTGCTGTCCCAGGGGTATACAGTTACTGCGTTGAGTAGCAAGACTGTCCCACTGCACTAGGAAAAAGGTTATGGTGCCGATCCTTCCAGTGCCTGTTGGCATCAGCAATTGGATCTGACAGCATGCATTTGGCTATGTATTCACCAGACTTATACATGGAAAATCTGTGATGATATGGAAGCAGCTCTGCAGCATTCAGCAGTGGTAGGTCAGCCTGGGGCTGTGCTCTAGTATGCGGACTCTGGTCTTCTCCTGTGCTTTAATAACACAGGCAACCTGCAGTGTGCCCTATCACATCTCCTTGAGATCCTTCTTAAACCCTGGCAATGCTACACTCCAGCAAAGCCAAGAACCACTCCAGCATTTTCTTAAAGAAAAGCACTTTTGCTCCCAGAGGCTACTGGGAAGCTTTATTAGAATTTTAATTCCATTTTTCATGGAATGTTTCTACCTGGAACTAGTAAAAAGCAACGTACACTGCTGTAAGCCACCTGAAAATTAAGCTGATGGATCTTTGATTTCTGCTGATTTTTCAGGTATTTCCTGCATCTCAGTGATAACTAACAGTACATGACACGCTTGCTAGTTCTTTGTTTTCTCATGGTTCCTTTTGTACCTTTGCATGTTTGTTTCATGGTGTACCTGGAAGCTTGGTAGGACAACTGTTTTGCCTCATGTTTTTACAGCACTTAAAAACAAAGCCTTGGCTTGGAAATGGACTACAAAAAGAAGAATCTGTAGCTATGCAAAGGTTGTGTGTGTGATTTTGTGTGGGTTTCACCTTCTCTTTTTGTCATTGGATTCTGAAGGAATGCAGGTAACTTCTTGGTGTATTTAGCTCAAAAGACTATTCTCCCAGGGACAGTTTCATAGAATTGATAATTGAACTCATTTCTGTCATGAAAACTCCAAAAGCAGTTGACAAAACATCAACTGTATGCAAGATTCAGCCTGTTACAGTAGTGAGAGTTTGATTCTAGGAAAGGGCAAAGAGCTCTTTAATAGAACACTACTCTAAGAATACCTAAGAAAAGGGAACAAAGAAAAACAGTGTGTCCATTTGGCACTCCAGGGGGAATTTGAAGGAGCTAGACGTAACTGAGTTGCTATCTGGCAGGATATCAGGGTTAACACTTCTTGTGAGACACTAACATTCTTCTGAAGCCAGGGATGGTTTGCATCAAATGTGCTGTCAAGACACTTGATGAGAAATGGCCTGTTTTCCGCTAGTAGTGCTTTGTTTTATATGGAAGAGTTTGAGTTTTTAGTATTTAAAAGTTTGTTTGGGGGGGCTATTTTTATCCTTTCTGGTTTTTCCATTTTACCATGAGGAAGAAAAGGTAACTGTCCAGAGTGAGGAAAAGCAGCATGCCAAAGCTGAGCTGAAATTATGAAGATGAATTCACTTTATGGGAAATAGTCATGGTGGGGAGGCAATTTTCTGAATTTCCCATGAAAACAACTGGTGTTTTCCCTTTGTGCCCACCCTGGACCTTGTCTCCCCCATGTAGAGTTAGTGGCCTGTTTCTGTGGGATGCTCTGGCCCACTTTAGAAGGACATTCTGTGTAAGAGCAGCACAGGCTTCCCAGAAATGTCATTGCACAACTGGCTTGGAGATATCCTCATGTTTATCCTCAGGATCACAACAAATGCCCCTGTTTTCCTCAAGGCAAATACAGGGCTTTATAGGGAACTTAACAGGTTTGCAATCTGACATTTGTTTGAGATTTCAGGAACTGCCTGAAAAGAAACGTAAACAGTCACTCTGACAAAGTCTTGTGTGTATTTGAAAAATCTTCTGTGTATAATTGTGCTTGCTACATCATACTAAATGACTGCAAGTGTGTGTCTAGTACCAATGAAGTGGGGTGCTGCAAGCTTCTTTCTGTGACTTTTCTCTTCAGAAATAGTTCCCACAACCTTAGTCAAACTATACCTTAGAGTTCTAGCTAAATAAGCACCCTGTGTAAGCCAAGGTAGTAGTCATTGCTTGTGCATCTGATGTATTTTATACACTTGTAGAGAAAGCTTAGCTCGTGTGCATGCAATATTGTGTATATCTTGCATGCGCTAATGTGTTACAGAACAGGCTACTTTGGGTGCAGTTGAAACTTGGAGGTGCCCTGTCTAAAAGATAAATGGGTCTTTTCTTTTTTTTTTCCCAAAGCTGTTTTTTCATCTGTTTTTAGAAATGGTTAGTTTACAGAAGCAGTCCAGGAAAAAGCCAAGGGTGAAGTCAGGTCACTGAGGTCTGTGAATAGTTACTCAAATGACAGGATAGCAGAGGGTGCAGAAATGGCTGTACAGGAAGCACAACAATAGGAAATGTGCAAAGTGATGGAAAGTCAAGTCAACAGAAGGGAGGAGGGTGAATTTCCATCTTCATCTCTTGGACCCTCTCCTCTGTTCAGTCTGCTTCTTCAGTGTTGCTGAGTGGAGTAACAGCAGCTCACCTCTGCCAGCCAGGGGTTCAAACCCTGCCCTATGCTTTTCCCTGGGCGGAATGCAGAGAAGGTGCATGCAATAGTGACTGGGAGCTCTAGCAGTGGGTTAGCAACCCAGAACAAAGCTGGTCCTTTTTCCCAGAAGCTCACTGTCCAAGTACTAAAAAAGCAACTGGGCAGTGTGAGGAGGATGGGCACTGCCCTGCCTCAGCAAAGCACTGTTGCTAGGCTTTTCTCAAACCACTTCTTTGGTACCTTGGTTTCATTATGTGACTCCTTCAGTAGCTCTACTTTTTCTTCACAACAGGTTGCAAAGAGGACTGAGCACTTGTAAGATGCATCAAAGGTGGTGAATGGGGTGGAAGATCATGAAAAAAGTCCTGTCCTCATCTGCCCCATCTTCTCTAGGAAAGCATTTGGCAGTTTAAAGCAGCAAAGGCTGTAACTCAGCATTTCTTTCAATGGGCCAGACCCAGATTAATGATGTCAGAATTGCTGTCCTACAAGAATCAATATACATTACAGTATATTTTCAGCCTGTCTCTTCTGTGTGGCTGACAGTCTTGTGGCTGAGGAATGAATATGAAGCCTTAGTGTATGTGACTTGTTCCTGACTGAGGCAGAAAGGTTGAAGTTCAGCTTAGTGCCTGCAGTGTACTTGCCTTTGGTAGGAAAAGGTCAGTGAAAATTTTGCTGTGCTTAAATATGCATTGGCAGAAGAGAGGCTGCTCTCCTGGAAATGGTCTTTTGAAATGGAGCGTGCACAATTAGAGGCAACTGATGACCATGACTAGGCTGCATTTGGTCTACCATAATGCTGCACTGCTGCTGCTTTTGTAGCATGCTTTGTGGTAAATGTCACACTCGCATAAATTTTTGAGTAACTCAGTCTAGCAGGGTCATATGGGGTAGAGAGGTATATAAAGCCTGTCTAACAGAGCAGTAAAGTAAGGCTCAGGTTGGTGCACACTGCCCAAAGGTAAGGTAGCAGTTGGTATGTGTCTAGGACCCTTGAAACTCTGCCTTTAAGCCATTTTCCTTCAAAGATGTCCTTAAACATGGATAGAAGTAGTGATGAGCAGAGCACTGACAAACAGCTGAATCCATCAGGTCCTTCAGCTGCAATGTGGAGGGATGACTTCTAAGCAATTGGAAGGTTTGACTTAGCCTTACTTTGTAGTAAGATACTCGATGAAGTATTAATGGCTTTTTAGTATCCGTGTGCTGAGAAACTCCACTCCTGGTGTGAATGACTGCTGTTTTACCAGAAGAACCCTCCAAGTAAATTTTGGGGCTGTGTGTTTAGTCTCTGAATTATTTCATTCTGCCTTTGAAAGAGAACAATCTAGTTTATCTAGCTACAATATACATGTGGTATAATCTCTTGTAGCTAAGGTGTCTGTTGTGCTGAGTTGCTTGGTGGAGCAGAACGTGGAAGCTAGCTACATTAAATGGCAGGAGGAAGTCCCCTGTCCTTCCCTGTGGCTTTTGATACAGGGGAATATTTGTATGTCTGTTTCAAAGCATGTGTGCCAGCATTCACTCAAACATTCAACTGTTCCTTATCTTTTTACCTAGCAGCAGTGGCTCTAAGCTTTGTATTTTGTCAGTGGAAATGCCTCTCCAAAGGCAGCTTTGTGGAAGGAAACTGTGTGTTGCTGGAGTATCTGAAGGTAACACGAAAAGTAACAGCTCAGGAAAGCATTGGGGAGTGGTCAGTGCATGGGCTGGGAATCTGGATGCAGTTCCCTGCTCTGTTCCAGATCTTGGCAACTCATGTTGGCCCATCTGTAGCTCTTTTTTTCACTGCCTTGTGCCTTTTACTCTGGCTATTTAGGTTGTAAGTTCTTTTGAGCAGATATTGTCTTTCCTTATGTGCCTGGATGGCATTTAGTATGAACTGAGCTGATAAGAGGCTTTTCTGGAACTGGAGTGTTAAAAAATGAGTGGCTCTGTTCCCTTCCACTCTAAGTGCCTCAGCAGAAATATCAGAATTAGGTGGTTTCCCAGTATTTGGAATATTTGAGATGCATGTTGGCTGAGTCTCATAGCTCAGACTGCTTAAGCTATTTTTTAATTTCCTAAAGGCTTGATAAAATTTTAAAGGCCATAGAAATGTCCGATTTAGGTATGAACCTTTATCTGTAGGGTAGGGCTGCAGAGTGGCAGGAAATGGTGGGGTATTTTTGTGTGTGTGTGAAATCTTTCATGTAACACAGCAAGCCTTCAGTATTGAACTAAAACAGTCAGGCAATTTTTTGTTTAAAAAAAAAAATGCAGGGTTTTCAACCTTGAAGGCAAATCACTTTATGACTTCATTGTTTAAATTTAGGTTTTGTTTTGCGGGGGGATTGTTAGACTTGAAGCAAAAGCCTTGTAACCCAGGGACTGTCACTTCTGATTACTTCCAGTGACACTTCCAATTATTTCCAATCACAATTCCAGGGACAAGAGGAAAAAGGAGCCATGTTCTCCAACATCAGGGCTTTCTTTTCCTGAACAAAGGACCACTTATCAAACCTCTACAGAAAAAGGTACAAAGCCAGATTTGGAACTCTGCTGTAGTAGGGTAATTCCAGAGCAAATCTGCTGAAGTGTGATTTGAGGCCAGTGTCTGGTGGGGTCCTGGGAATCCTGCTGTGGATCCTGCCTTGTTGAGTAATATTAAGGGAATAGCTTCATTTTCCTCAGGCCCTAACTGGCACTAGGGCTTATTTCAGTGCAACAACATGCAGTTTCAGTGAATGTCTGCTAAAATGCTCTGTGAGTCTTGTAAGACATGAGCATGCAGAAGTACTGCTCATGGAAAGCAAACAGCTTAGTGTGCTCAAAATGGGAAATGAGTCTGCCGAGGGACTTCTGGGTACATGAAGTTAAGAAAGTGGTGCAGTGTTTTTTCCAGTGGGGAGCCTGTAAGCTACTGTGTCCTTCAAAAAAAAAAAAGCAACATATGATTGCCAGTGGAAGCTGGAGCACTACCTAATTTTCAGATGTTTCTGGTAGCATTACTTCAAACTGTTCAAGTGTAAAAACCATCTTAAAATGGTGTCACAGCTTTCAGTCACAGTTAGTGAAGCCTTTCATTTCCTCAGTCATACTGCACTAGGCTGTGAGTGAAGTTGAGCCTGCTGAGTGCAAGAGTTATTAGCAACTACTCGCTTTATTTGCTTTATAGTAGTTCTTCAAGGCCCCAGCGAAGATCAGAGCTCTGCAAACACTGGGGAGACTGGCTTACATTGTACTAACAGATGATGAGCAGCAGACCTGCTCTGATGTTAGGAGCCAGGTATTTAGGAACTGGAGTCAATTTGCAGTGTGAGTTGCATGCTGGACCTGAGCAGATATCAAAAGTGACATCAAATGAGAATGCTTAGCTTCATGTGGTGACTGAGGATCCGTGGCCCTCTACTTTTAAAGTGTGAATGATAGGTATTGGTGATCTGGCTGAATGAAGTTTTGGTGATAACTTATTACTGCCATGAATCTGTTGTTCCTCAAATGGTGGTGTTCTTCATTTTCACATGTTTATTCTGGTCTCCCTGGGGCTGGACATTGCTGAGAGCCGCCTGTGCAAGTTTCACCTATTCCTGTAAGAGAAGGCTGGTGTGTCTTTTTGTAGAACTGATGCTGCTGTAACATACAAACATTGGGTATTGTTTGCCACTTGAATACAAAGCAGACCACATGCATTTTGTCAGCAAAGCTCAGGAATCCAATTCCCGATGAACAATCTGGCATTACTGTTTTTCTGAGGCCCTCAAACTATTCCTGGCCTTCAGCTCTGTTTTTGTGGCATTTTCTGTTTTGATGCCTGGAGTAGGTCGATTCCATTGCAGGCACCCATCACAGAATGTGACTGAAGTGGCACTTGCAGAGAGCTTGGTGCTAATCCCATAGGAGTCTCAGTATTTCACATAAGGAACTGTTTTACTGAATCCATCCAATTTGGATGGATGTTTCCACGCTACAGCTTTCTCTTGTTCTCATGTGTTCTGTCCTGTGGGCAAAACTCCTCTTTCTATTGTTTCAAGCTCTTGCTTGGAGGCAAAGGGAAATTTAACCAGACAAAGCATAACTTTTGTGATGACAAACGCTGTGATTTTCAGAAATTTCATTTCCAAATTGGAATTTTAAGCGATTGAGTGCTTTCTGGTCAAGGCAGTATTCAGGATGTCTAGATACCATTCTTGGTTTGGCCAGTGACTCAGTGATTCAGTAATCCAGGCACCATTTTTAAGTGCCTGTTAGCTTTTAGTGTCTTCATTTCAAGTTTTATGAAGTCTCAGTACTTCTGAATATGCAAGTCTAGGGACACGTGAGCTTGGTCACGCCGACTATGTGCTGTCAGGTGTCCTTTAAGCGAAGTTGGGGGGGGGGTGCATTTGAAAATGCTGGTTTGAACAGCTTTGTGCCTCAGCTGCTGTTCTGCAGAGTAAATGTAAGAGCACTCAGCAATGTAGCAACTTTTCTTTCCTGAGCTGTAAAGTGCTTTGAAATCACTGTAGAAATGGAGCTGTGAAAGTCCAAAATGATAGTCTTAAGGCATGTCAGGCACTAGTTGAATGGTGAAGAGTCTTTTTGTCAGTGCTACTCAGTGTGCCAAATGATCCCAGCTTACCTGGCTTTGTCAGAGCTCCTTTCATTTAGCCCAAGGCTACCCTGGAGTAAGCAGAAGAGACAGCTCTGCAGCTGTTAGTTAATTCAGACCCAATATGTCCTGGCATAAAAAAAAAGCTCAAAACTCTGAGCTTCTCTGCTCTGGAGATAATGATCCTGCATTGCATGATACTTATCCCTCCAATTACTTGAGATTGCATCTTTTTGCTACTTAGTAATGCCCTGGGCATATTGCTTCCATTGTGAGATGGCAACAAATACGTACCCATTAGTAAAAGTCATTGAATGTAGTGGAGGCTGCAGTGTTTCTTCTTCTATCAAGTTGACAGCAAGCATCTTCCCCTGCCCAGTATCCTTGCTTGTGAAAGCACCAGAAGAGAGGAAGAAAGCCATAACCAGTATGTGAATGGAATGAACTGGGCGTTATTGCACCAGATGGAACTATTTAGGAATAATTTTCTGGGTTGTAAGTGCTTTGAGGCAGGGACTGTTTCGTTTGCGCTGTTCAATACAACAGTGAAGACGGGAAAGCTCGCATAGCAATCCAGAATGTCTTAAACCTAGTTGTCTTTCTGCTTGTTGTCTAAAGCCAGGCACCAGTTTCACATCTATTGGTGTAATTGTAGAGCATCAATTCATGCAGTGAGAAAACATAAAAGTTGGCTACCCAGGGTACTCGGACATCTGAACAACTTCTCAGATAGGATGGTGCTGAGGGTGCTTGCTTATTGTGGGATTATGTAAATTGGGATTGTTCTGGCCAGATCACAAAGCAGTACCTGCTAGCAAGTTTATTATACCTAACTAATGGTCCTAGCTACTGAGCAGCCTTGTAGTGTGCAGTTAGGATTATCGGACTTCTCAGTGTCTCTGGACTGTAGCACATGAAAGCCACAGAAGAAAATCTAACAGAAATCTAACAGGCATATCTGAGAAAGCTTGGAGATCCTGATAGACACACAGAGACAGGGATTTTCATACGACTTGCAGAAAGAACTCTGCCCCTCTTCAAAGGTAAAGTTAGAAGAAAATTGTGGGCAGTGTTGAGGATTGCTGGAGTATATTGGAGGGCAGAGAATTTCATTGCTGTTATCTTTGCATTCATTTTAAAAGCTACAGTAAAATTGCTCTTTCAGAAAGACAGCCAGGCTTGGTTTGAACAACTCGGGTGGTAAAAAAACTCCCATTGCTTTGTCACCAAGATTATACATCTTCTGAATAACTTGAATATTTCTGGTCTCTGTCCTTATAATGTTTCTCCATTCTGTGTTTGAGTTCCTTGTGCAGCTTTTTTTTATTAAATGCTGGCTTGGGTAGCAAAGGATATTTACTGTAGCATGGAGCAGACCTGTGCCACACCTCAGGTGCTGTGCACCACACATTTCTGCCAAGTGCTCAGGACTAATTTTAGGGGTTTAAGTGTTAGGCCTTGAACACAGATCCTTTAGAAACCTTTCTGAAAGCGCAGTACCTGAGCGTTTTTGAAAATATTTTTGTTACTTTAATCAGTCCTCTGTTGTACAAAGACACATTTAAATCCAGAGAATCAGAAATGCTCTTCTCCATGTGTGTTCTAAATCTGTTTTCACAGCTCCCAGAACAATGGGTATACTAGTTATTTAAAGGGAATGAATCATAGAATCACAGAATGGTAGGGGTTGGAAGGGACCTCTGTGGGTCACCTAGTCCAACCCTCCTGCTGAAGTAGGGTCACCTACAGCAGGCTGCACAGGACTGTGTCTAGGTGGGTCTTGAATATCTCCAGAGAAGGAGACTCCACCACCTCCCTGGGCAGCCTGTTCCAGGGCTCCGTCACCCTCAGTGAAGAAGTTCTTCCTCCTGTTCAGAGGGAACTTCCTCTGCTTCCGTTTGTGCCCATTGCCCCTTGTCCTGTTGCTGGGCACCCCTGAAAAGAGCCTGGCCATGTCCTCCCTACACTGACCCTTAAGATAGTTATGGGCATTTATAAGGTCCCCTCTCTGCCTTCTCTTCGGGCTGAACAAGCCCAGCTCCCTCAGCCTTTCCTCGTAGGAGAGATGCTCCTGTCCCCTCCTTATCCTTGTAGCCCTCTGCTGGATTCTCTCCAGTGCTCCTTGTCTTTCTTGAACTGGGGAGCCCGGCACTGGACACAGTACTCCAGATTGGGCCTCGCTAGGGCAGAGTAGACGGGGAGGAGAACCTCCCTCGACCTGCTGGCCACATTCTTGATGCACCCCAGGATCCCATCGGCCTTATTGGCAACCAGGGCACACTGCTGGCTGATGGTCACCTTGTTGTCCACCAGCACACCCAGGTCCCTCTCCACAGAGCTGCTCTCCAGCAGGTCTGCCCCAAGCCTGTACTGATGCATGGGGTTGTTCCTCCCCAGGTGCAGGACCCTGGACTTACCCTTGTTGAATCTCATTAGGTTCCTCTCTGCCCAACTTTCCAGCCTGTCCAGGTCACGCTGAATGGCAGCACAGCCTGCTGGTGTATCCACCACTCCTCCCAGTTTTGTGTCATCAGCAAATTTGCTGAGGGTACATTCTAACTCTTCATCCAGGTCAATGATGAGGTTGAACAAGACTGGGCCCAGTACTGACCCCTGGGGGACACCACTAGTTACCAGCCTCCAACTAGACTCTGTGCTGCTGATGACAACCCTCTGAGTTCAGCCATTTAGCCAGTTCTCTATTGACCTCACCGACCACTCAAAATGTTGCTTCGGTTCACCCTCCTTATTTTCCCCTCACCTTTTCATAAATATCTTTAAGCAAAAAGATGGGGAGAGGAGTTGTTCATGCATGTAGAAGGATTTTTCAACAAGCAGTTGGACGATATTGGCGTTTTGTCATTTGTTTCTCCCTTATTAGTGGTTCTCTGAGGGCTACTAATGACGTGGTCTGTTCCAGACTTTGCTTCCAGAAACCAATGCACTTATAATTCATCCACGCTTAGTTTTCTAGAGTATAATACTGTTGGATGGCACGCCCTACCCCAGCTCAGAAATAAGTGAACACTAAAAAAATCCCATGTGTTTGCCATAGGTGATTTACTACTGCTGAAACAGCTACACTAGGCAAGTCCCATACACTTTCAAACTATCACTTAATGTAGGCTGTGCTGGGCGGAATCATGTCTTTTATTTTGACAAAGGTTGCCTTCCCTGAGGAGAATCCTTTGAATGCAAATACTTTTTATTACCTCACAATGACATATGACAAGGTTCTCATTTTGCCACTTCTGCCACTCCTGTCTGTTTTCTCCTTTAAAAGAGCAGAGTTGCAGCCTCTCCCATACTGTGTGGTGCAGAACCACGTGTGCAGCATGCTTTGCTTCTGGCTATTGTTTTCCTTTAAGTCCCTGTCCTCAGGGTTGTCCTCTCAGTATTTCTTCTTCTGCAACCACGTGCATGGAAAGCCTAGCCTACCCAGAAAAAGGGCAACTTCAATAGCTGCTGGCATCCTTCATGCCAATGAGACATGCTTTGAGTACACTGCAGCTTTTAACTCTATATGTATAGCTTTGCATGCAGCTTTGGGCTTCATAAACCTTTGGGGTCTGGGACGTTTGCTGTGTATCTCTAGATTCTGGCATTGTTATAGCAGTGGGGTGTAAACTCACTCCACTGAAAGCACCTGATGTAGCAAGTCTGGCACAGGAACATCTTTAGTCCTTGGAAGTGAAATTAATTTCCCCTTCCTGCAAGGGACAAGCTTATTCAGGGAGGAACTGGCACTGCTTTTCCATCTTTCAAATGCTGCTTCACTTTTTTGTGGTGATCTTGTATAAGAAGAATGGAAAAATAATCCACTAAAACAAATTTTCTTTGTTCTAAAGCTTCTGTTTGGAGTAGACCAGAACTGAGCTCACTCCATGTTCTCTTAAAAACATGTGTTCTAGCACCGTTTCAGTATGGATTTGCCTGGTAGCTTTAATTGCCACAGTGTGTGGTCTCCTTGATACTAAAAGTTGATTGCATCAGCAAGTGAAGAGTGCATGATGGGGTGCAGGCTGACAAAGGGTCTGTGACTTGCTCTCTAAGGTCCGTAAGTAGCCAGGTTTAGAGTGGGTCTGAGTTATAGGAGGAAAGGACAGTAGTAGCTATATACTCCTGATCTTGAGGCGACAGCCCTGCTCATTGCTTTAAATCATTCTGGGGTTTTATTTTTCTGTGTCAGCACTGTCAGAGCATATAATCCTCAACTAAAAGAGGCCATCCGGCCCTACCAAGAGAAGGGCTTAAAGTGAGGAATCCCCTTCAGCAAGAATGTGGCAAGCAGACTGACAATGTAAAAGAAAGGAAAAATATCCTAAGCCAATATGCATAGAATTAGGGCCTGATTATGATGCAGTACAAAAAACAAAACATAAGGAATTCCCTTAGTACTGGGAGCTGGTAGAGCGATGCTTACTGGCACTTACTGCCAGCCATGGATTGTAACAACAGTAATTGAGTAGGTAATGATTATGCGTGCTTTAAAACACTCACCATTGGTTATGTTCATACTGTGCAGACAGGGAAGACTTGATGTAGCAGACAAATGTTATTTTTACAGATGTTTTAAATAGCAGTCACTGTTATGTATTTTCTACACTCCCCTCTGATCCAGAAGTAGGACATAATATATGAATGTTCAGGGTAGAGGCCAGGGAAAAGGTCCTAGGTAGCTGTGAGATTAAAGATACTGGAATGTCAGACTTGCATTAGTCCAGAGCTGTGCTATGAATGTGGAGACAGGTTGGCCTTATGGGCAGAGGAGATCTGTTCATTGTCTGGCTTTCGGGTCTCCTGGAGGACTGAGCAAGACAATTCCTTTGTGATTCAGGTGGAGATAGAGACTTCATGTAGTAAACACAATGTGACTAATATACGGAAAATGGGACATAAAACTTAGTAGTATCTTCATAGCCAGAGCGTCAGGATTGTAAGGAGAAGAGATGAGAAAACAGGAACCTGTGGTTTTGCTTCCAGTTCCAGTGCTGAGTCTGTAGTCTATGGGAATGAAAACATTTCACTGGTAAGGTTCAGATCTGTTGTTCATTTACTTGTCTCATCTCAACTGTAATCCCAGTAGGTGGTTTTGAGTCCTCTTGGAGCCTTGGTTTCCTCATCTGTAAAAAGGGAAATGTCTTGTATAGTGTCATTAATAGTCTTCAGACAAAACAACGTGGAGTATTGGTAAATAGTTTGATTATGGTTTTTATCGCCTGCCCTTTCTAAAGAGCTTATAGCTGTTGGCTGTTGGCATTGTATTTCATGCCACTGGGATGTAACTGTGCTCTGACAGAGCCAGCTGTTTCAGGGTTTAAGGAAGAGTTTGAAGTCTGCAGGAGCCGTACAAATCCTCACTTAAATTCTTTATAAGTTTTGTAGGAAATACTCAGCCATACTTCCTAAAAGAGGAAATGCTTGAGTCCTGTCTCCTGTGTTTAGAATAAACAGAATCCAGATAATTTAATCTACAAGGAAAATGTTCTTTTGAGGATAAACAGCCTGAATAAAACATTTCTGAGCAAACTCATGATATTGTCCCTCCCTTTACACCACCACTCCGTGCCCCCCCCCCCAAGGAGTTTCTGTCCTGAGGAATGCCAGCAGCAGCTGGATCATTAAGGGAATTTGCCTCACCACAAACCAAACTGTAAATCTTACTTGGGATACCCTGTTATGCCTGCTCCAATCATGGTGGTACCTGTAATCATTCCAAATGATTCCTGAGGATCAACCAGGACCCTGCAAGTGGGCACATCTTATTTGGCTTATTATGCATAAATATCAAGTAAGACTCACTGCCTGGCAGACAGATACTTTGGTTTTGTTTTGAGATATTAATGAGAGCCAGATGTGGAGGCTTGTGTGGTCTGGGGCTGATGAACTGCTGTTATCTACAGTATCCAGCCGTTTGATTTTTTTTTTTTTTTTCCTTCTCTACTAGGCAAACATAATAAAATACTTTGAGCGTCATGAAGCTGTTGCGACTTTTCCGTTTGCTGAGCTTGCTAGACTGAAGAACCACAGCAGGCAGAGGCTGGGAGGGTAGACTCAGGCTTGTAACAGGGAAATGAGGGGTATATATCTCCTGTCACTCCAGATATGGCAACCAAAGAGCAAATAGGCATGTGAATTGTCAGTGCAAGATTTGCACGTTAGAACTGCCCTGGACACAGTGTCAGCATCTAATAAGCATGTGTTACAGACGAAGAGGTACAGTAAGTGTTAGGATATCCACTTAGCCTGTTATCTTGTTTCTAGTTATTAATAAGAGCTGGTATGAAGGAAAGAATCCAGGAACAGGGTAATAAAGGGACTGTTCCTTGACTGGATTTTTCCTCATGTTTATAGTCAGGAAATGGCTAATGTACTCCTTTAGCCATACTTCCTACTGTGGCCCATAGGTTTGCCACAGTTATTTGTGCCCTCAACTCAGTTCTGTGAGCATCAGACTGACAGATGCCTTGGAAACTCTAGATTAACCTAATAAGTATTTCACTTCTCTTACATAGATTCAGCCAGGGAGTCAGACTCCTCCTGCCTGAGAGTAAACATGGAAATAAAGAGCTAGGAGTTACCGGACCTGACGAGACTGACAGTTTATCTAAATGACTGTTTTGCTCCAAAATGGTCCAGTATCAGATGGAGGTGGAGGAAAATCCGCAACTAACAGTATGTGGAATCACATGCTTATATGGGAAACTTCTTGCTGAATATTAGGCAGTTACGGAAAATTATGTGTTTATATACTTGAAGAAATAAATCTGATGTAACTTGTGATTGAGCCTTTTAAATATCAAATGTCTTCCTGAATACAAGTTAAGCACTTCGAATCTATTTTCTAGCTGCCAGATGCTCCATTTCTTAATGTGCCTTCCCATGCAAAATAGATCTTCTGCCTTTGTCAGTCTGTAATATTGCAACACTTGGTTCTTACCAGCATGTCTTTACACTGAGGGTGAATAGCCACTAATGATGCCAATTTCAGAAATAGTAATCTCTGCCCTATGGGACTAGACCTTTCCAGAAGGGAAAGGTGGAAGTCTGTTCAAAGGACTGCAAACTAAAGTCTTGCTCTTGCTGTTTTCGAACTGTGAGAAAGGACAATGTCAGGTTTTGGTGGTATTGCAGGTGTACTGGTCTATTACAAGGTCACTGTGACTGCAAGTCTGTTATCTAATGGATTTTAAGTGCATGGCACAGGTACTATGTGCCTAGAGAAAACTGGGATGCTATTTAGCATGTACGCATCCTTGACATGATGTACTCCTCTTGCCATGGAAGAGGGAACCAATCTACGGAGGAAACTTGCCTAAGGTGGTGTGAACTTCTGGAGATGTTTATCTGAAAACATGTTTCATGGCCAATAAATAAAAGGCATGGACAGTGGCTGAGTAGATAGGTTAGAACTGCTGAACTTCAGTGAGCTGGAGTTGGCTGTAATAGAGAAGACATGCTGGGTCATTTCTCAGATTGATAGAGGACTTGAAACAAAAATGGCTGGGGAACCTGTTGAGCAATTTGAGCCTTGGCTTTGTGGAGTTTCATGTAGCCTTGGGTGGGGTTTTGTGAAGAGCTGGCCTTCCAGATCTCTCTGGGGCCTCACAGGCATGCTCTTTTTTTTGTGCTGCTTCAGGACAGATGAGATGTGTAAATAATTGTAATGTGATGTTTTGTTTAGGAGCTTGTGCCTGGGGAGTCTTGCTTAGTCTGGGTCAGGGTCAAGGTCCCTGCGGTAAAACCCTGGCACAAGGCTGCTCTTCAGCTTGTTGAAACAATGCAGCCCAGCGGGGTTTAGCTCAAGGAATGTGAACTGTTTAAGACTGGTAGATGACTCTGGGCTATGCTTGCTGTCAGATGTACACAAAGCTCTGTCAGAATCTGTCTAGCATCTTTTGGCGATTCCCCTGTTTTGCCTGATTACCTTTTATAGTAAATGTTTTTATGTGCACCAGTGTGTCCAGGTGAACATAGACACTTTGACAAGATTAAGGCTCAGGGTGCTGAGAAGAGAGAATTAAACTTCTCAAGTTATGTAAATCCCACCCTCAGTTCTGAATGAGCTCTGGATCCAAATGTCAGCTGACAGCTTGGGCTGGTTCATGCTAAATTTCCTCTTTCCGGGATGGAGCCCAACATCAGGGCAGCCCCTACTGTCATTCAGATAACTTTTTGCAGAGGGCTCTGTAATCTAGAATATAAGGGTATTTCAGAGGTGGTGGCTACAAGCTGAACTTTTACAAATGCAGGACAGAAGCTAAGATTCGAGGAATTAGATCAGTGAATTTAATGTGCGACTGAACCAGCCTATCAGTGGAGCATGTAGGGCTACTTCTTGGAAAGAGATGCTAATAGAACCTCAGACTGAGCAAAGACTTTCTGTGGTCTCTGCTGTACTGGAAACTCTATTCAGGCTTTGAAAACCTACAAATAAATGTTCCATTTCATTTTTACAATTATGAATTGAGACTTAAAGTGGGATCATTGCTGGAACTGTGCACTTAAAATGACCCATTGAACTGTTACGGGCTTAAAATATGCAGTCTGAAGTAGAACTGTAGTTGTTTCACGGAGCTGCATCGTGTTTTACCATTGAGGGAGGTGACAAGTGCGAACATGGGTAGACAAGTGGATGTCAGCAATGACTGGACCAAGTCAGTTCTTAGACTCTCAAAATGCAGCTGTCCAAGTTATTCTCCAGTTTCTTTGTTTTTTTTAGTTTGTAAAAATCTTTTTTTACCCATCCAAGTTTGAGATTAGAATAGAGGCCTGACTTGTTCTTTATAGTTTATTCTAAAGGTATGTGCAAGGCTGCTTCTGTTTTGAGAAACCCCATGGGGTTTGAGGCTTTGTCAGCCTCTCCAGTTATTGAAAAAGTGTCTAACAGAAGTACTTGTATCAATTTTTCCTGTTTATACCTACAATTTTTTTCAACCCGAGTCAAGTCTTTATAAACCGTTGACTTCCTGGATATACAGCAGTTCTTTGAATGTTGCATTGAGAGGAGAGTGCTTTAATTGCTTTCCAGAGTAGCAGCCAACAACACAGTACTATGCATATGTAGGTATAGAGTATGTTCTTTCATTGTGCCTCTTTTTGTAGGTGTTCTGTGCTGTTTGTTTTCCTGTCTATCTGCTGCTTCTCAGTCTCTGCGAAAGAGCATATAAAACCAGATGAATTTGAATGGGTGTCAAATTATGTGAATAGTTAACATCCTTGTTGCTTTGCAAAAAACCTTCAGCTATCTAGTTTTTCCCCAGTCACTTAAACCTAAAGATTTTTCTCAGGTCTTTTCCTGTGACTTTCCTCAGTCTCAACTTGACTCTTGTCTCTTCTTTCATATGCAAATTTTAAGATACCCAGAATCATGACTCTCTGTTCTCTGCTCTGTGCGGCATCTAAACAAAATATATCCTTGTCTGAGGGCTTAGCCTAGTGTAAATAATATCAAGCCACATGTAACAGACATCTCCAATTAACCAAATTATGTAGTCAGAAAAACAAGAGTAGAAGCAAATTTTACTAAGTAGTAATTTGGCTCTAAACATGAAAGCCTCAGATACTCTATTTCTCAACTGCCTTGGCCTTTGAAATAGATTCACCACATCAAGAGCCTTACAATAGCAGGGAGGCACCAGGCTGCTGCTTGTGTTTGTTGCATTTATTTTTGATTGTTTATTTATTTGATCTTAAAAGTTATGTGGAGGAATCTGTTACCAGCTCTAAAATGTGGTTGCACTAGTAAATAAGAAGCAGTGACATTAAAAGTAATTGACATTAAAATGTTATGACATTAAAATTAACCATGTTTGATGGATATTAGAGACTGAATCCACAAGGCTCCTAGGTTGGTGTTTTAGCAAGTTTTGACATTCTCCCCCTTAGTTCCTGCAGCAGTTACACAACTGCCTTCACCGCCTGCTGGTCCCAAAACCTTGTGCTGGGAGGTGTTGTGGAAGGAAAGAATGCTGGTTCAGAAAGGAGCAGGGGTTTTCTTGGAATTCACTGTTTAGTAGCTTGGGGTGAACTGGCTGTTCTAGTCTCCATGCAGTGAACTACTGTTAGATTCTCAAAATGAACACAGTACTGGTGACATTGGTTACCTAATCGGCAACATAAGATTGAAGATGAAAGGGACCACTGGGATATTTGTAGCAGAGCTGATGGAGTTCTGGAGTGTTTGTTCCCTGTGCTATGGCAGTTTCGGGGGAAGAAGCCTTGCAAGAAAACCTGGTTCTTGTAGTGTGAATAGGGATTTTTTTTAGTTGCCGTATTTAGTGACAATAGGAAAATATTTAAGTTTTATAACAATTGTGCAAGGTTCAGAAGGAAATGCTGTCAGTTGCCAGTTCTGCTCATGTGGCACTAGCACGCAGTGTAAAACAAGCTGATGGTGTTTTCTTCAGGACCTGCAGTTTCTCAAAGAGCTGGAGGGGATGTAGTACAACCTGACACCTGCTTTCTACAGCCAAGTTGCTTAGCAGCCAGGAATATGATGAGTGTTAGGGATGGCTGATGGCAGGTCATTATTGCCCTGCTTCCTTTGTGAAGCAAGAATCAGGTGAAATCATAGCAGCCTGCTCCTCTTCCTTTGGGGGGCTGAAGCTTACCTAGAGATGTTCCCTCCAGGCAGGGAGCAAGAGGGAGACATATCCAGCATTTCTTGTTTCCAATACAACATTTCACAATTTCCTTTTTTAGCAATGTGAAGCTTGAAGGGGCCTCAGAAAAATGAACGAATGTATTGGGCAAGAAGCCAGCTACCTCCTTGCAGCTTGAGCTCTGTGCTGGCTTCACTGTCTGTCCTATTTGGAAACTAGAAGCAATGAGCTGATTTTTTTTTTTCCTTTCCTACTGTGGTCTGTATAGGGTGCTGGTCTTGCTGAAAGTGGGGCGTATAGCCTTTTTCTGTGGCCTTTTCTTGGCACTGAGTGGTAACTTGCATGAGATGAAATGTAGCTTAACTTCTGTAAGAAGCAAAAAGACTGTGCTGTAAGTTAATTTAGCTGGAGTTAAAGCCTGGTCTGGTGGTTAGGGGCACTGAGAACTCCTGCCTGCTACAAGCAGTCAGTCAAAAGGTGTTTCCAGTGTGTAGCTTGAATTGGGTGGACCTTGTGAGTTGTAGATCTTATTCCCAACTCTACCACTGATTCCTTGTGACCTTGGTCAGTCTTGTTGTGTTGCTACTTATTGAAGGGCAAACTGAGCTTTCAAGTGTCTTTTTCCTTTGCAAACTGGAAACAATGATAGTTAGCAGCTTTGCTATGGGGTTTTGAAAAGAACATTGAGATCTTGCATTGGAGGGTCAGTGGAAGAGTTGTACCATTTAATTGTACAATGTGCACAAGTCACACTGTGGGGCACTAGTGGGGAAAGGCAATGTTAAGGATGTTTTTCTTACAGGATAAAAAACTAGTTAATTGACTGCCACTGGATGAAGTTGATAAAGCTTAAAAGTAAGTGTTAGGCTCTATTGAATATACTATTTCATTTTCTTTACCCTCTTCTGTTTTTCTGGTGATATCCAAGTCCCTGGGGAGTGACAGATTGGCCTGAGTATCTGCAATTTATGGATGTGCAAAGTAGTACAAACAATTTAAGCTCAGATTTTTTTTTTTGATGGCTGGTTTGCAGAGGTACTGAAGACCTGCAGTCATATATGCCCTCAGTGAAGGGTATGAGGGTGAACAGCAGCTTGGGGAGGCAGTGAAACACCAGAGTGCTCAGTTTAGACAGACAGTGTTTTTCTCTAGCCTTCCTTCTGACTGAAAATGCCTCCTTAAAGCAGGAGGGGAAAAGCTGTGTCAGCTCCTGTTAGAGAAAATAGATTTTTCCCAAATAAGCCAAACCAGCAGAAACCCATGAGTACTGTAGAGACTAGCTAAATAATGTGGTGGCTTTTTGTGGCAATTCTGGCTTAAGAACACTGGGAATTTTTGAAGACAAAATCAACCCATTGGAACACTGAATAGCAATAATAGAAAAAGTTTATTTCAACTTACAGGAAAGCACATTTTGTGACTTTTGCAGAGAGAGTACCTCCCTGTAGACTTAGGTCTGTATGCATGTCCAGGATAACTAATTGAATATGGAGACAAAGGAAGCAAGCTGGGTTGTTTGAGCTCCCCAGTTCTTGCTTCAGTTCCCCAAACCAGCATTGCTGGATAATGTGAAGTACTGTGTAAATATTAATGTTTTGCCTTAGCACATTTTCTTTGCCTGTTCTTGTGTTACTTTCTGGGATTGGTTAATGATTTTTTCTGGCACTTAAAATTTCAGTGTTGCTCAAGTAAAAATTGGGAAAAACCAATAAATATAAATAAATAGGTATCCCCTTACTTGCAAGTTCAGGCAACAAGAATCAATGTCAGGTGATGTATCTGACCAGTTAACAGCTTGGTTTTTGCATCATGTGGAGAGGAAAAAAAAATCTGGTGCTGCAGTGAATCTGGAGACAGCTGTGACCTGCGCACAGATACTGTCAGCAGTAAAAAAGTTGAATCCATCAAATAAACTATGTGCTCATTTATCCCCACAGACCACACATGCTAGGAGACCTGGGGTTTACTGTAGATGTGGCTAACAGACGGCTGCCAGACATTACAATGGACTTAATCATCGAAGACCCCACCACCTCGATCTAGCAGCTGTGTACACAGTTTGTGTGTCATGGCTGCTGAAACCAAACTGTGGCACTTCAGAACTTCTCTGTAGCGAAGGCAGCAGGAGAGGAGCATTGCATGGTCTTTCTCTGGGCAGTCTATAAGTCTCAGTGAAGCAGGAAGGCCTAAGGCTCAGGGAGTGGGACTTCAGACGTGTCTCTTGATGTGCTGTAAGACTTAGAGCTTGTCATAGAACAGTATAAATCAGAAAGGATTTCTGGATGTCCGGCTCAAAGCAGGGTCAGCTTACATCACACTGCTCAGGATTTCAGGCAGTCCAGTGTTGAATAGTTTCGAGACTGCTGATGCCAAAATCTGTGAGCCCCTGTTCCAGTGGTTGACTCTTCTCATGGTGAAATTTTTTTTCCTAATATCTGACTTGAATTCCTCTTTTGACAACTTGTCTATTGTCTCTCATCCACTCATTGTGCATGTCTGAAGTCTGGCTTGGATTTTTCTAATTTTGTTGTTCCTTCTGTAAGCTTTACATATGCATCCCTGAGGCATGCAGGTTTTCTTACATGAATTGAAAAGGACAGGATTGAGGCACAGAGAAGCTGTCCAGGAAACCTTACTTCTGCATTAGGGCTTGAGGTCCTTTTCTAGCTTGAGCTTTCCTACGAGGCAGTTCAGATGAATTTCTTGAGAACCCCTTGTGGCCGAGCCTCCCAAATAACTTGGTAGAACTTTTTTCTCCATCACTTCTTGTCAGACTGTACAGACCCACTGACATCCTTGTTTCCATGGGACCACCTGTATTTCTGCACTGGCTCTGGAGTCCTTGTATCCTGTAGCTTATATCCTTTCCTCTTTGCAGCTAAAATATCTGGGGTTTTGTGGGACAAGGTTGAATGCAAGCCAGCAATGTGCCCTGTGGCAAAGGCAGCCAATGGCATCCTGGGCTGCATTAGGAAGAGTGTAGGTAGCAGGTCAAGGGAGGTGATCCTTCATCTGTGCTCAGCACGGGTGAGATCATACATGAAGTACTGTGCCCAGTTCTGGGCTCCCCAATGAGAATTTTACAGTAGGTGCTACAGATATTGTTTTTTGTCTTCAACAGTTTTAAAAGTGGGTCTGAAAGATGATGCATGCACATTTTGATCACAAAAATCCAAAATACAAGTGTTTACAACATAGGAATTATGCGGCATAATCTATTTTTTGGTCTCAAAGACTAGCTTTTTTGCCAACACTTCAGATTTCATTCAACAAAATCTACCTTGCGGTAAGTCAGGGCTGTTGATGGAAGCAGCTCTTGATGAGGAAATCTGTTGGTCAAGTTGTGGTAGAGACCTCAATCTGAATAAGAACACAGGAAAAGATCAGTGATGCTTTTAAAATGGTCTAACCTCTTACATAAAGTGAAAAGGAGGGTGGAAATTCAGAGGCCCGGTGGTGGATCTGGTCATGTGTGCTACCCATTCCTCCTAGCTTACTTCTGTATACTTCACCTGACCTTTACAGTATGTTTCTCGATCAGATGCCTGACCTTTTCACATCCAATTAGCAGATTTGTTCAACAGTTGCCTGAATGCTGCTTTTACTGTCTGCCCCCCTCCAAACCTTCTTCCTGTTCAGCATCTTGGAAACATTGTGATTGCTCACCAGAGCTTGATGATGTGCTGTAGCACCCGGACAGGGCTTTGTTTTGCTCTCAGAAGGCTGATACCCAATGCTTGTTGTTAAAAAGGGCTCTGCCTTTCCTGTCTTACTTGGGGCATCCCTCACTTTAGGAAAGGGATGTGCCAGAGGAGAACTAGATTGCTCTTTTGCACAAAGGTCACTGGAATTTGGCAGGCATGATCCTTGCATGTTCTCATTCAAGGTTTCCCCTAGCAATGGCCCTAGGCTTTTGCAGATAGTGTTGCTTTGCAGAGCCCTTGGTATTTGCAAACATGCAAAATGTATGTAACACATTTCAGCTGCTGGCATTGGAGCCCTATGATGAGTAGAGAAGAAAATCTGCTTCCCTACCCACCTCATCCCTATTGCAGAGGTAGTTTGTTCATATAACTGTTAGATATGTAGTTCAGTGTGGTTCAGTTCTGACAGATTCTGAGCTGTTTAACTCTGGAATAGTATCCCTCTCTGTCCCCCCCAATAGTTTGAGTTTTATGTAGCTCAAGTAATACTGAAGCTTTGTTTTAGTCTTTACACCTGCATGTTTGAAAGCCAGTTAAAATTGGATTTAAAAGTCAGTACTCTGAGCATGCTTCTATTTCGGAGGCAAGTGAAATGGATCTGCTTTCAGGTTCAGTCCTTATGCCTTTTCCAAGCATCTTAAATGGTAATTTAATTCATGCTTTGAACTTTTAAAATAATACTAGGATTTTGATAAATCTACACTAAGATTAAAAAGAAACAGCACACATTTGTAAGTAGACAGTTGACAACCAATAAACAATATGCTTTTCCATGTTTTTCAATGTTCCAAAACTTTTCACAGAAGCAAAAAACTGAGTAATTCTTCATTTCCTTGTGATGTTTCTTTGGTTGCAGCCTTGTTGCTGCACTTAACCAACTTCATTATTTGTAACTTTATTGTACAGTCATGTCCTTTTTAGGATTGTAGACTAAGTGGAATGGATCCAGAAGTCAGAATTCAGCCCTCAGCTCACACACTACAATTCTGTGGGTAGTGGAATCATCTTCCTCAGACTTCACTGTCTCTGGCTATTGTCAGTGCATGAGAAAGTGTTAGGAGCTTTGCTCCTGACAGTCACTGAAAAAAATATATCTGGAGGAATCTACCATATTTTGTGCTTTGTGTTAAATAAAATTTCCTTATTTCCTGTGTCTGAGTTTTCAGTCCTTTTCTTAACTTCAAAATCACCTGCAGCAGCTGTGTGGTGTTTCTGTCAGTTACAACAGCTATTGTTTTCCACTTAGGAAAGCTGTCCCTCCAAACAGAGAATGCTTTCCAAATTATGCTTCTCTTTTTTTAAAGTCCATGCAAGTTCTCACGAGTATAGTATTCAGTCCAGCCTTTGGTTTGTAAATGTTACTGGGAAGAACCTCGGGATCCTTTTAAGCACAGGGCCTCACCAAATGCAAGATCAGGCTTTCTTCAGTACATTGTGAATTAATATTCAGTGTGTAGAGACTTAGGGAATGGTCTGTGTCATGCCAGCTTCCTAAAATGCAGTTGTTGGGTGCCTCTTACAGCTTTTAGTTGGGTTTGCATTCTTTAGTAATCCCCACTTGCTCAATTTGTAGCTCTGATTCAGAAAGTGCGATTTACAGAGCTCCGCCTCTACTCGTTTGAGACCTTAGTGTACATATCCAGATGCCATAACTCCTGGTAACAGTGGAAAAAAAATAGAGAAAAGATGTATCTGTTCCCAGAGTCTGCTTGCAGCTGGTATGCTGTTTTGCCAAACTCCAGAAAAGATGCAGGGAGGGAGTTGAATCATAGTGATAAGATAATTAAGAAACTGATCCTCCTTTTTTCTGGTTCGTACTGAAGCTGATGCAAGGATGAGGATTAAGAGAATGAGATTTCTTAAATTTTTCTAACCTCTCATGGGTTCACTGAATACGAAGTAATTGATCCTAACTACTATAGGATTGGTGAGAAACAGTGGCTGCAGACAGCTGGGTGGATGGTATCTGTAAGAAACTCTGTACAAAGTTAAGCTGCTGCTGTTCCTGGCCCTGTGCTCAGACCAGAAGACAGCACCTTGTATTCATCTGAGAAGTGTTGCAGAGTTTAATGTATCTTTCACAAGACTTATGGGGGTGATGGGGAGGAGCTGCTGCTGCTGTTCATTTTCTGCCCTAGGGTAGGCTATAGCTGACGATTTGAGATTGAGTGAATATGAGAATATGAAAAGTGACAGAGTGCTAATACATTAGGCATTCATTTTGTATCATGTTAGTAGTGCTTGTAGTGGGTAAGTGAGATGTCATACCAAGTTATGTGCAATTATGAGTATGCAGCTGAACACTTCATTGAGGTAACATGGGCATGCTGAACAGGAACCGAAGCCTGTACCTTAAAATCACATCAAACTTCACTGAAAATCTCAGAGAAAGATACAGCAGGCATGAAGTTTATTTGTGAGTACCATCTGGGTTTCTTGGTACCTTATTTGGCAAACTTTTAACAAGTTGAATTTCAATGACAAAAAGCAGTAGAAAAGCATGATCAGTTTAGTGCTTTCTGGTTAACATACTGCGCTTTGATACTAAAGAAAAAAGAGGGAATCCTCAGTACAAGAATGGTTTTACTGGGCATCTTTATCAGCCTCTCAAGTATCTTCCTCTCTCCCCGATTTTCAGTTACCTCAGTTGATGCAAGCTACTCCATGGATTTTGACATTGGTGAAGCAACATCTGATGGACAAATACTATTTTGAAAACTGTTTTGTTGCTGTCTCTCTTGGTTTGTATTCCAGATTCTGCTTGGTGTCTGCCTTGGGCAGATAACTTCATTTCTGTGTGCCTTCATCTTTATGTTCGTGAACTGACAGCAACAATAGGCTCACGGGAAGACTGAGGCCTAAGCATACTTCTCAGAAGACACCAGAAATTATTACTGAAACCATTTTCTCATACTTTCAAGCCTCATTTGAAGCCAGGCAAAAGGAGTGAAATTTCTGATGTTTAAGGGTGGAATGTCTTGTTCTCTTGCTTTCCTCAATACAAAGCTTTGTAAGGTACACAACGCAGCCCAGAGATGCTTGCAGAGAAAGGGAATATCAGACAGCCATAGGTGCTTCAGCCCCCAAGGAATCTGTGATATGTACTGACGAAGTCTTGTACAGATCTAGTCCACACAGCTTGCAATCACTAGCTGTGTGACTGACAGGCTTAGCTGAGCTGTGTTACTGTAAACAGAAGACACCTGGACCATTTTACTGATAAAATTGCCTGGACTGAAGGCTAGGGGACTTCGCACTTTCTTCTGTACAAACACTCTGTGAACCATTAAATAGGAAGATGCAGTTTTGATGTGTTGTTTTCTGTTCTCTGGTCTCCAGGGATGTAAACCCGGAATCTCCTACTTGCACTTAATTTTAAAACGTAATGGGAGAAAGGACAGCCACAGTACATACATAGCTGCTGGCTGCCTGTGAACTTCTTCAGCTAACGGGAAGCTTCAATTTTTTTCGTATACTTCAAAGTCTTTCCAAGCTTTGAATTCAGTTGTTTGGTGCTGAAGGCAAACTTCCTGTTGGCACTTCCCGGGACAGAATTTTACCTCTTCATTCAAGGAATGTGTAGGTAAGATCCCTAGATTGCGTGTGGCTACTGGGTACTGCAGGAGCAATCTTTAGCTTTCAGGCTACTAGAGAAACCCTGAGTCTTCACCAGGGAATACTGCATCCTTTCTGCTGGGGCCACTTGAGACCTAGACCTGCACTGGGCCAACTGTCTCGTTCATGCCTAGGGGCAGTGTGAAGATGGTCATGCCTTTAGACGCACATCATATGTGTTGCCACTGTGCTGGTAACTCAGCTAAGCTATTCCACAGGCCGCTTCCCTGGCTCATTGTGTACTGTCTGGGGAAAAATTGGTGGCCAGCCCCTGCCCATGCTTCTGCAGCTGGTGATATTTCTGTTGGTAGGACCCTGTGTATCACCAGCCATATTCTATCCCCTTCCTGTACTCTTGCTTTAGTTGTTGCAAACCTCTAAAAATCCAGGGCTTTGCCTTGTGAAATGTTGCTTTTTCTAGTCTTTTTGGGCCTTCCTAGCTGCTTGGCAGTTTCAATTCCAAATGATTCGTCACTGCTTAGAAACGGCAACATGCAAGACTGTTCCCCTTTGCTTTCTGTTTTAACAGCCTCCTCAAACCTCAGCCCTGAGCACATGTGGTTCCAATTACAGAGAACCTCTGCAATGCTATGTGGATATGGATGGGGATAGGCTGACCTCTTTATTTTAACACAGCTAGCCTGTTCCTGCGGGAGCTGACTGTTAGCTCACATTTTTCTTATTTGAGTTGCTTTTGCTTCACAACCAAATTCCTGAAATCAAAGGGAGGCGGAGGGGAGCAGGCTGCAGGCAGCATGCACTGGGGGCTGGGTCTTGGTCACTTGGAGCACTCGGGCTCTTGGGAGAAGGCAACCTTTGGCCCTTATGTCTCTGCCAGCCAAGGAATACAGAAAACAGATGTCCCAGAGCACAGCCTTAGCTGAGTTAATTATCCTTAGGAGACTTCGACTGCCCCCAGCTTCTCCTCCCTTGTGCAAAGAATGCATAATAGTGGTCTGTAAGAAGACACCACTTTATATTTATTTTGGCCTAAAATGCTGTCAGGGTAACTAACTCTTAGGGCTAGCATGGTCTGAGGGTGGGTAGGGGCTGCTGACCTTGTGGGTTCTCCTTACAGCTCTGCAACAAACCAACATAGCTATCCACTGCCTTAGTTTATTCACAGCAGAAAGTTGGGAAGAGAGTCAAAGGGAAAATAAAAGCTCTAATGTGTGTGTCGGTCATAATTACTGAGCACTAATGGCGGGGGGGGAATGTTTGGTTTCTCAATAGAGGGCTTAATTTTAAGGCTTACTGAGCCTTAAATAGTTAACTGTAGAACTAGTATCTCTAGTGTCCTTAGTACTCAGCTGACTTGAGCCTCCAAGTCACTCAAGCATCTCTGAAAGTTTTACTCAAGATGTAAAAAGTAGTTGTCAGCCTCTAAATTTAAGCATGTAGAATTCTAAATTTGCGATTACAAAATGCTCATATTTTGCTCATTACCACTATAATGACTATTTGACAGAGTAGGGGGGCAGGCTATCACTTTTCCATAAAGAAGCTTAAAGCATTTCCTGCAAGACAAGCAAGATCAAACTCTAACAGATGTGTAACATCTGAAATTCCTGGCATGAAGGAGTGGTTCAAAGCTGCAAAATGGCAGGCTGTCCTGTGCTTTTGGTTTCTTAATTCTCAAACATAATATTCTGGTGTATATATACAATTTAGACAGATACTCTGTTTTCAAACAGTTTCTTGAGTGTGATAAATGTCTTTAGCACAACAACAAGCAGGTCAAATGTGCAGGATTATTCAGCCAGAGGAACACTACAAGCCTGAATAATTCTGTGGTTATTTTCTTTGGGCTAATATAAAATGTTTAAGTAGAAAGTTTTTGCTAATTTGGATCATTTTGACGGATATGATTTATTTGTACAAGCAGTCCAGCCTGGAAGTCTAGATGAGACCAGCTGTGGCATGGGACTGTCAGATGCACGGAGGTGGTTTTTTATTTCCAACAGCTCACCTGGATTTTCAGAAGAATGTGTATGTTAGTAGAGGACTATAGGACCAGAATGTCTTTCTCAGGACTCCATTTTCAGATAGTTGAATCATACAGATGTGAAAATTTTGTTAAGATTATCCCACGAAGGACTCAAAATTGGACTACAAAATTACTGGTTACATTTGAGAACTTGTCTGTAGGGGAGTGTTCTTCTTTCAGAAAGGAGGTTATGAGTCTTGACAACAGTGGCCATTCACTGTTCCTGTCATACTTTCATCCAGAAAACATTTTGATATTAATGAACAAAAGCAGACAGAGCACCTATCACAGGTGAAATGGAAATTGTCCAGACAGTGCTAGAAACTGTGTGTGTAGATAGCCTCCTGGAATTCCTTTTTTGATGTTGTATGGATGAAAGTTTTCATCAGCAGTACATTGGAGTCACTTGCTTCCTGAGTCACTTCTCTCTGGTGCTAGTACAGGATGTCTTGAGTTGCAGGAAAATTAGGGGCTGCCTTTTTACTCCTCTGTGGACGTCAGTATTTTGGAATAGTCTGTTGCAAATGTCATCCTTGATAAAAAGCCAAAATAAACTATAAAAAGTGTAGCTGAATGAACTTGATAGCATTTCTTGGAATAGCTGAAATTTAAGATCTATTTTGGGTATTCATATTATAAATGAGCTTGGTGTAGGTATGGTTTGGGCCGAGTTTAGAAACCATCATTGTGGATTTCTTGTACCTTAATTCTCTGAATCTTTTCTAGGTTGTTCCTCCCAATTCCAGCAGTTAAGTGATATAGCACAACTTATTACTTTTTTAGAAGTATAATCTATATTTAGCGTTGTTCCCTAATTCAAGCCCACTTCTGAATGTAATGAAAGATTTAAATCTGGAAGCTCTTTAGCTTTAGCACATGAATTTGCCTGTAAATAAAAATGTCAGTGAAATACTTATTTTTACTTTGATTCCGCTTGTCTGTTTATGTGCCTTGCAGACATGTGTGATTTTGTTGAGATATATATATGTGCATTTGTGTATATATATACACTTGTTATTGGATGGGCATGAAAATGAAATGAGCTTCATAATAACATGTATATGAAAGCATGTGTCATCACATTAAGGATTCAGACATGAAAACACTACTTTGCATGTTCATAATCCGTGATACGTCTAAATACACACACCCAATTTGCTCAGCACTTGCAGCATTGTGCAGGAGAGATGGTTCCTTCCCTTTAAATCTGTTTTGAAGTGCAGGTTTTTCTGAAACTCAAACCATCTTATATGCGATACATTCAAAATCAGTAGTCTTTCAAAAGTGTTGAAATGAGTTCTGGGGAGTGCTTTAAGACTGATATTTTTGCATGAGAAAGATGCAAGGTATTGTCCACTTTTTTCCCTTTAAGATCTGCTATGTGTGCAAGGCAGAATGGCCTGTAACTGAGAGGGCTGAAACCTGCTTTGTGTGCCCTGGCCTGATCTGTGCCCTTCCCCTGGTCAATCTGTGCTTGTGCTGTTTGGGCACTGTCTGTTTAGGTGTGCTAGCTTGGGTGTTGTTTACAATATTTGTTGCTCTGTATTTCTTGGACATTTAAAACATCAGTGGGGGATGAGACAATCTTCCTCCCTCATCTGCAGGGTGCTGGGCGAGTTATTGTCATCTGAACAATGGAGCAGACATTTAGACATTACAATGGTCTCCTCCCCTGCCAAATACAGAACATTGCGTTGCCTGTGGTGTGTCAGCGAGCCTGGTGCTGCACTCAACACTTTTTCAGGCCCGTGGCCAATGCTTTCAAAATGCTGCTGTCGTAATAAGCTGTAGGGTTCCTGCTCTGTAGGAAAAACAAACCAGCCCCTCTCTGAGGTCATGGGACATGGGCTGAGTAAGGCCTGAGTAAGGCTGAAAGAAGCAATCTTGGCGTTGCCTTCTGCAGCATGAGGAGCTTCACACAGGATGTGGAGAGGGAAGAGGTTTTTGGGGTAAGCACAGCGGAGCCTGCATGTATGTGGCAGCACGGAGCGAGACTCTTGGATCCGACTTCTGGGAGAACCAGCTCTTGCCCACCAGAGCCAGCCTTCGAGGCGTTACCCTGAACAGGCTCTGCCCTCGTGTGGCTGTGGAGCTCTGTAAGCGGAGAGGTGTGGAGCCAGCCGTGCACCCTTCCAGCACAGCAAAAGTGCTTGCTAGGAGCAAGCTGCTTGTGCAGACCAGCCAGTGTGTGTCCTGGCCTGTGTATGGAGGTGTTTGCTGCTATAAGGGGCTCTCCAGAAGCAGACACTCTCCTTTCGTACTCATTTAAATGAAACTTAAACTTGGACAGGGCCAATAAATGGTAAAAGCTCTGCCAGCAAAATCTCATTTCTTTGACCTGTTCTTGCTAGGTCTCATCTACACAAAGACAAGAGAACTTCAGAGGGTGTTTCTTCAGTAAATAATAAAGCACTTGAAAACCCAGAGGTGGCTTGTGTATGTTCTCTAGTTCCTTTTTTCTTTCCCCAGTGTATGCTGTAAATTCCAGCACCTATCTAAAGGTAAATTTCCATTTCATCACTCTTTACTACACTGACATCCTACCCAAACTGTTGTAAGGCCTGAGGCTTGTTCACATTAAGCTCTCTGGATTTTGTATGGGTAATTTCTACAACTGACACCTTATGTTGGATACTTTTATGAAGCTGTGTTTTGAGCTTCTTTTTCAGGTATACATGACTAGAAAGAAAATAAAGTGAGGGTTTTGTCTAGAACGCCTGCGAAACTTAGACTTCCTTGTGACTTTGTGGGTGTTACTAAAGAACTAACAAGGACTAAAGGGTCAAGTTCTGGTTTTTTAGTAAGACATACTTGTCATAGAGAAGTATGCAATCTGGTTGTCAGTTCAGTGGTGAATCAGTTCCACATCATCTCTGACTGCATATATTGAAGAAACAAAGGATGCTTTAGAAATTTGTAGTTACTATCTCCCTGGCTGTCTCCCTGACCTCACTCTCATTTACAAGATGAACTTGTAGGCACAGGGCTATTTCTCACATCCAGAGCGTGTTTGCTGGGGTCAACAAGAACAGAGCAAGATGTGAGCTCTCCTAAAAAACAGTCTGTCCAAGCCAGAGAGGAATGAAAATGGTGCTGCTTGTACTCCCTCAAAAGCCAATTTATAAATCCTGATCAAGGCATTTAATATGTAATTACATCTTAAAATGCAGAATACCCTGTGAGGTGTGCACAAAACCTCGGTGCTCTGCTGGTGCAGGACTTTGAAAATGTTGCAAATGTTATGTGAATGCTCACTGTTTGTGGTGCTTCAATTAAGCTTATTGATCAGTCATCTAGTGAGTGTCAGCATGTTAATGAAGGCAGCCTGCAGCAGTGTGGGCTGTGGGAGAAAGCAGGCACTCATTTTAGGCAGAATACATAATCGGGTTTGGCAGATGAGGCTCTGAGACTAGTGAATCCAGTGGTAAACTGGATTAACTTTCCCTTTAAAGAAAGCCACTAATGTGGCTGTTGCTGTCATGGACTCCTACAGACATCTGCGTGGGGCAGGAGAGCTTGATCCTTTGTAAGATTCCACCCATCTCAAAATTCTGGATGTTTTAGGTATGTGCACACACATCATAGAAGGGAGCTGAGGGGTGGTCACACTAACAACTCGGAGGCGGATCTGAGAATGGGAGCAGGAACAGAATGAATTTTCTAAAACCAGCGCAGGTCCTGAAGACACAGGAAAGGCTGAGGAAGTATTATGTCAGATGTAATTTTTCCAAGGGGGGTGGATTTTTTTCTCCACTTCAAGGGTAAGAGAAAGGTTAAAGCTCCACTGTTTAAATACAAGTACAGGAACAAATCTAGCCTATGTCACTAGAGCTTCTTCTGCTCTTGCCAGTCATCTTGCTATGTCATCACAGGATTGTACGTTCCATCGCACGTGCTGCCAACTCTCACAGTTTTCATCAGTTTCACAATAAAGGTCCAAGAGGCAAAATATGTCACATCTATCTCACAGAGGGAAAAAATGCTTTTACGCTTTCTTCTGGCACCACAAAACTGAAGAACAACCCAAGGGCTATGAAGATTCGTACGCGACAGGCACGTGGCATTTGTGCCCCGGAAATCCTCATGGAAACACGGTTGGAAATTTTTTTACTTGGTGTCGCAGCAGGCCCGAGGGGTCCCCGAGCCCATTGCCCGCTCTTTTCCACACCTCTGGTCTCCTGGGCCGGCTTCAGCGGAGTTCGCACCGGGGTTACCCCCAGCCGGCCGCGCTGCGGGAGCAGCCTGCGGGTGGGCTTGCCGGGCTCTGCTTCCCTCTAGTGCTGGCCTTGGCAACTACCGCCTTTTGCTGGGCTTTTTAAATCCTGACAAACCCTTCTTGGCGGCTTCTGATTTTTTTTGACGTTGCTATTCAAAGACGCTTCACTAGCCTACTTGTCCTGTGCCTTTCTCAAGGTTAACCCTCTTGTTCCCGGGCTGGTCTCTTACTTCCAGTGCTGAAATGCATGCAACGAGTATCTTCCAGTGTTAGGGAAGAGGCTCCAAGCCTTGCCAGACTGACACAGGAATAAAGTGATAGGCTCTGAAGGTCTTCTGGGTTGAAATACTGCTCGCAAATTAAGGTAATAAAAGGTGAAGGCCAAACCAAGCAGGTTATCTGAAATTTTGAGCGCATAAAGGATATGGGTGCGACTTTAGTATTGACTGCTCTGGAGTGTGAAGCCATCTGTTCTTTGTGCTTAAATATTAGTGTGAAACTAACTGTCTAGGCATGTATAGATGTCCCCTTTAATCAGTTGCAATATGTCCAGGAAGCCAAGCTGTCGGGTTTTCTTTGATGCTGTGAAGCAAATGAGGAAGAATCCAGTGAAACCTAAGCTAGCAACACTTCTCAGTGCAGAGACGCATCCCTAATTCCAGCCTCTGACCACTGGCATCTGTCTTTCAGCTTCCTGTTCTGTTTGGCTGTCCAAGGCACAGACTGAATTTAAGAGAGTAGCTGAAGAAAATGTCACATTGCCCTGTCACCACCGCCTGGGCCTCCTGGAGCAGGGGAGCCTGGACATTGAGTGGCTGCTGCACATTTCGGAAACGGTACAAAAAGCGGTAGGTTCAGCCATGATTAGCATCTGCTGAGAAAATCATCTTATTTCTATGTTGACATCAGCAGCAGCCATTGGTTTAAAGAGACTTCTGTGATGATCTTTGCAAGTTATTCTGATGAAGTAAGCAGTGCTCAGAAAACACAGCTGATTTATTTAGAGAGATTTATAATATATAAAAGCTATTTGATATTTATGTATGCTGTATAGGAACAGGTTGTGTTACAATCGAATTTTCTTCAAACTAACACTGTTACGTATTTTGTCGTCAGTGGATAAACTTTAGAATTGCCCTTCAGGTTTTCAAAAGTGACCTTGGATTTTGTAGGCCAAATTTTTTAAACCTTGGTTTCAGGGAAAAAATATATTAGTTTAGTACTTATAAAAATCAGATCTGCAGTAACTTAAATTAGCCAGTCAAACCCAGCCAAAATTAAAGATTGCTTTTACATACTGTGGTATAAGCTGATGTCTGTTTTGACACTAGTATTAACGCTCCAGTATGAATCTTTAGCATAAGTACAGTTTGTGTATCAGTCTCAGACTTAAAATTCGGGTTTAATTTTCCACCCCGTCACAGGCTTCCTGTGTGACCCTTGGCAAGCCACTTAACCATGCAGAACCTTAGTCTGCAGTTCCTGGAAATGCTTTGATTTGTTGTTCTGTGTGAAAGTAAAATTATAACCGGCTGATCAGTGACTGTTTCTGCTCTTCAGGTGATCACTTACTCTGGAGGCCGTGTTTATGATGACCTGAATGAGGAACAGAAGGGGCGCGTTTCCTTCACTTCTAACTTCCTTGCTGGAGATGCGTCCTTACAAATCACATCCCTGCAGTCCAGCGATGCGGGGAAATACATATGTAAGGTTAAAAATGCTGGGCAGTATGAATGGGCTCGCATCACCCTGAAGGTTGTAGGTAAGGGCGTTTTATTGTTCTCTCAAAGAAAAATAAATCGCTAGGCTCATTTCCTGGAGAGAGATTTATTTCAGCGGGGTATAAATACAAAGACATCTCATGATCAGGTTTCACTGTCCGACTCTATATCTGCCTTTGCATTTTTTGGCAAAGGACAGGACACAGGAAGAGCCTTAAGAACTGTTGTGGGGTAAGTATAATCACCTGCAAAATCGTATGAACTGTTCTTTCTAAATTATATCTATGATCTCATCACACAAACTAGACTGGTATTCTAGCTTAGATGTCGATCACTCTGTCCAGATCTCCTGCTGAGGACGCTGGGTTCATGTCCCAGGACCCCATACTGATCCAAGTCACTGGAGGTGACAAATAAGCCACCAGGGTAGCATTTCGCTTCCTTGATTTCAGTTTACTGGTTGGGTTTTGGCGTGTTCACTATCATCCTGTGGGAAAAGTGCTGTGGCCTGCCAGATGCTGTGGGGAGAAGGAAGAAATGGAGAAGTAGGGGGAGAAAAATGATGTTCTCTAAATAGTACTTAGAAGAGGAACGCAGTGCTACACCTCCACTGATGCAAGTCTCCACGAGGCAAACTGCCCCAGAGTATTATAATGTGTCATGTCTACATCTGAGTCAGCCAGCTCCATTTCTTAGACTATGTTGCACGCCGCTGCAGCTAAGGTCCCCTAACAAACATCACTGGTGTAATTCCTTAATGCATTTCAGAGAGGGTAGTTCTTGGAAGCTGCTTAAATTACGTACTTTTGCCAAAGAAAGGGTTCTCTACCGAGAAAATTGTCCGCTGCATTTGCATGACCCGTCTTCTGTTTCTTCTAGAAAAACCTTCCAAGCCCAAATGCTGGCTAGAAGGTGAGCTGTTGGAAGGAAAGGAACTGTCCTTGCAGTGCCGTTCCAGCTCTGGCACTGCACCCATCTCCTACCGATGGCAGCGCATAAATGAGGAAGATGAGAGACCTGAACATCTCCCGCCTACATCAAGAGTCAGTAAGTCAAGTTATTTCCTCTTAGAGTTCTCGGTACGCTCAAAGCCAGATAACCACCTACATGTACGACATGCACATGTACAGTCATATGCCTGCTTTTTAAACAGGGGTCACTTGGTGGCAGTGATAGCAATGATATAACGATACCTCTCACTACTGCAGCTGGACGTTGTGCTGTGCTCCCCCCTGAACAAGGAAGTGCATGAGGAGTTTGTTTAGTGTTTTGCTGACGGCTGAAAAATTATCTTTTGTGAGGTATCATTGACTGTTCTTGAACTGATTTGATCCGGAAGTTCAATTTTTGCTTCTGTGTCCTATCCACTGTTCAGGCTTCTTAGTCTTTTTTTTGATTAATCCCAGTGGTGCTTTTCCTGTTTCAGACATTTCAAATCCCGGGCAAGTCCTACTGAAGAATCTTACGCAGATGAGCACAGGGTTGTACCAGTGCGTTGCCACCAACGAGGCTGGACAAGAAAGCTGTGTTGTTCAGGTGACAGTGCAGCGTAAGTATTGGCACTAACTAGTATTTGCACCATCTCTGTGCCACACTTTTGCCCTTCCATACTTGAATCACATGTAGTTCTTATTTATTGTGCTTATGGTTTGCACAGCAGTCCTCTGTTTAACCTACAGTGGTAAATACATAATTTGGGCTCAGATATGTTGGTCTGTTAGAAATTTTGATTTTGAGCATGACTAATGAAATACGAGGGAAAAAACCGTGACTTCGAGGTTCCAGAGCCTCCAGCCTTTGAGGTACTTCTGGCTGGAGTGACAGCGATTGCATGAGATTACACTTAAGGGCAAAATCTCCGTGTGGATAGTCCATCATTCCAATTCCTAGTTACTTATCTGTTACACTTAAGACAGTAAACTATCTACAGGCAGCTGGAAAGGCTGACTTTGACATGAAGTAATGTGCAGAATAAAAAACAAAATTTGTTTAATCCAGATTTAATAAATTTTGTTCACCTCTGAACACCAGAGATTAAAATCAATGTCCTGCCTGATTGACCCCATCAAGGGTGCGTGCGTGTCTAGGTGTCTGTGTCTCTGCATATGCATCCAAGGAAAAGGGTGGCATTTAGCACCAGCACTGAGCACAAATCTAGACAACACAGTTTAGGAGGTTTTTATGTGCAGCTTTCAGGGAAGAGCTGATAAAAGGGGAGTGGTAAGAGACTGCTAATAGTCTCCTCTCTGGAGATTCAATAGCTCTGGAATTTTTCTGCCCAGCCTGGCCTGAAATAACTGGAATATGGCCATGTGGCAAGGAAAACATGTTCGCCTCAGGCATCTGAAGTAAAAGCGTCCAGGCAGCTTTTATGCCAATTGAACTGAATTGGTTTAAAACCTCACTTTAGTTTGCTAAACTCTCCATGGAGACGAGCCTTGAGCAAACAACTTTCAGCCATACCCAACCACACCACTCTTGTCAAAAGAAGTTGTCATAAAGTATCAGCTAAGGGCCCGTATAGACTAGGAAGTGTTCTCTCATTAACTTTGTTATTTTGGATGAAAACTGCCTTGCACCTGCACAGTACGGTTTTCCTTTCCTCCCTCCTCTCTACCACCCCCCTCGGCTCACACTTTTCCCCAATTGAATAATTCATTCTGCAAGTGGACTGTAATCATTTCAGGGTGAGTTGAAGGGGAAAAAAAATCCTCGTGGGAAAACAGTCATACTTCAAATACTCTTCCGCCTCTAGAAAACTGCTTGGTGCTTTGTTTCGCATGTGAGTTGTCCTGTCTGCCTCTCTACTTTTTGTGGTTCTGTGCTCTTCTGAGAGGATTTTTCCTCGTCATTTCAATTCTGACCCATATCTGAAGACACAGGGCACTTGTGATCCCACCCTTCCAGAGATGAATGCTTTTCTTGCTGTTAGCTCAGGTTTAGAAACAATGCCTGAAGAAAAACTGGTTCAGCTTCTCTGCGGAGACACGCCTAAATAAGTAGACTAATACATTCTGTTCAGGTTTGTACTCTGTGCTATAGGTTGTATTGCGGACTAGATTCTGACCAGATGACCCTAGTGAGAGTTTACTAACACATTTATTTTCTGGACAACAGGTGCACAAAATATCGGAATGATCGCTGGAGCGGTTTGTGGCGTGGTGGTGGGACTTTCCCTCCTTTTCCTGGTGGTGAGGCTGACAATAAGGAGGAAAGAAAAGAAGAGATATGAGGAAGAGGAGGCACCAAACGAAATCAGGTAACACCCTTTATTTAATGCCCCACCTCCCACCCTCCCTTCTTTCAGTTTCACACATCTTTTCACTACAGTTTTAAGTAATCTTGGTCTAAGTGTCTTAAAAGCACGTTCTAAAAAGCTTATAAAGTCTCCTCGAAATATCAGTGGCAAATTTCTTGACTGTGAGAATCTTTGTGAAGGCCTTCCACAAAATTAGGTAGATGAAAATGTCTTTTTTTTTTAGCCCCAGGACAAATTAGCATGAAACTCAACAAAATATTCTCTCTCACACTTGCAATTTCAGCATTTTAAAGTATTTGCATAATCCTCCCTACTACTAAATTCAACCCACTTGTCTGTTGTGGTTCTGAGAGGTTTGTAGGGAGCTTTTTTCTTTTTATTTTCTATTGCAACTTCTGTTGGGAATGCTACGAGGCACGCAGGTTCTCACAGTCTTTCTTGAGTCTTTTGAACAACTGTGCTTCTGGATTTAGCTCAGGGTAAAAAATCCCCTGAGCTGCTGTGTGCAGAGTTGAGAAGCCTCGCCCTGAGCGGGTGCACCAAGAATGCTGACGCATGTTCTTTGAACTCATCTGTTACATGCGTGTGAGGTCTGCCACTTAGCTCCCCTAAGCAGAGATTGGTCTCCAGCGAATTGAGCCTAAACTTCACAGGAAGCAAAGTGCTGGAAAAAGGTACTTCCAGGAATGAGTTTTAGTTGTTCCTGTCCTTGAAGAAACCCCTTGCCTTGTTCCATCCCTATTTCTCTCTGTAAAAGACTGCCTGTCTTCATATGACATCTGTGTACCATTAAGCATCTCTATAATCCATTCAGCAGCTGATTACTCTGCCTGATGATCAGGTTGCCAGCCTGAAGGTAGTCTCTGCTGATTTCTTCTCTTTTTTCCCCACTCTCTTTGCTTTTTAATCTTGCATGCCTTTTTATGTTTAGTTTGAGCTTCAGCCTCTTGTATTACCTTTTCACACATGACTGTTACCTCTTCTCTCTCTGGGCCCAGTTCTTGCACTTTTTTTTAACTAGAAGAACGGGTCTCAGCTAGTCTTCTCTAGATGATCTGTCATTATGAGTAAGGATTACAGAGCAGACAGTTCTATCTGAACTGTTTGCACTGACACTTGCCGTTCGTTCCACGGGCCTTAAAGCTGCACACAAAAGTGCCCATCATGCGCAGCATGTATTCTAAACCCATTTGACCAGTAGCTCTGTAGCGCAACAGGGAGTTTAGTCCACAAAGTTATGTAGCACAGAATTCAGAAAACCCTGTACCTCGCTCTGACTGCTGGACAAACAGCCCCTGGTCATTTGCAGCTTCATTGCAGCAGCAGTTCAGTCTGGTAAAATGTATAAGCGCTTCTGTTCTCATGGTATTTGAGCCCTGTCATCTGTTTGATTGCAGAGAAGATGCAGAGGCACCCAAGGCCCATCTCGTCAAGCCCAGTTCTTCTTCCTCTGGTTCCAGAAGCTCGCGCTCAGGTTCATCCTCAACTAGGTCGACAGCCAACAGTGCCTCTCGCAGCCAACGGACTTTGTCAACGGAAGCTACTCCCCACGTAACTCCTCCCCAGTACAGCCAGAGGGAAACAGAAGGAAAAGAAATTGAGCCAAAGAAAGTCGACTACACTAACCTGATGAAAATGGGAGCGACGCTGGTCATGGTGCCTGCCCAAAGCCGAGCGTTCCAGACCGTGTGACTGCTCACCAGCCGTCTGGAGACTCCTGCTGTCCAGAAACACTTCACATAACACCAGCCACGTAGGAATTGTTAGATTAGCTAGTTATCTTCCTGGTCAGCTTAATTTTAATCACTTGTGATTATTCACAACACAAGAAGCCCTCCCACTCAACTATTTCTTACATCTTCCAGCACTGAGGTTCTCGTACAGAATTTTTTTGTTTGAAGAAAGACATATTTGAGGGAAAAGGGAGCATTCTTTTTACATTATCCTTTTTGGAAATGAAACACTGAGCATTTCAAACGGCAACAGCTAAGCGCTGTACAAATGAAATGAAGCCAACCCTCAGGATTTTCTAAAACGGATCAACAGAGACATAAAGACACATATTTGAGACAGGTTTTGTGGGGAAGGAAAAGTCTCTTGTACCTGTTTTGGAGAACTTTCTCAAAGATGCATTGTCTTATCTGAAGATTTTGAGGCAGACTCTCTGCTGAGGGTAGTCTGGTACTCAGCCCCAAAAGGGAACTGACAGACGCTTCACGTTTTCTGCATTCAGACTTATAATGAAATACTTCTGGAGGCTGTAACCAAAGTGGAAATTAAAGGATCACTCAAAAATGTCAAGGGATGCAGTATTAAGGCATGTGTCTGAATTAACCTCTGTGCTAAAGAGAAAGGACCCTTTCTGTGAAGGAAACAGAGGTGCTTTGATTGCCACAATAAAGTTAATGATGCATCCAGAGTGAGACGGCCAGGAGCCACTCTGCTTTTGTGGTCAGCACTGCAAAGCCGCAGTAACTCCACTGGAGAGGCATCTGTAGCAAATGAGCCTTAGTGTGATGAGAATTGGGCACTGAATCCAGAATAAAGGCAGTACCTCAGAAAGTGAGGGCCACAAATCTGCCAAAAAGCCTGGACGCAGCATTTGGAAGACATCTTTGCTATCACCAAGTTGTGTATTCACCAGTCTTGGGGTAAGCCATGCTGTAGAAGCCTTACGGAGAGCTCTTCCCAAGACTAAACGAACAGTATCCTTCAGCTGACCTTCAGGCACCCAGGTAAGACTGAAGGATAGAGTAACAGAACACACAGCAAGGAAAATACACCAGGGACAGGTAAAGAAACAGAATGCTGCTTCCATTAGAAAGTATTTGTGTGCAATGTCCCATTTACACACCAAACACTGGGCCATGGGCTATTGTTGAGGCTTAAACTTCAGTACAACTCTTGAAAAATTGCAAGAATCGTAGAAGTATTTTCTGTAACTAAATTAGCCAGAATAAACATTTCCAAGCAATAGAGAATCTTACACTTCAAGTTGAAGGCTAATAGGAAATGATGGGAGATAGGGACAGGCTTCTTCTGGAGGCAGATCTGTCATTTATATTTTCCCTGAAGGACTCTGACCACTGCTACACACACGAGCTTGTACGTTCTAGATTCCTTTCTTCCTGGACTGATGGTTTTCTATTAAAAAAATGAGGCTTTTTTTTTTTTTTTTTTCATTTGAGGGAGGGAAAGTTTTCTCCAGTTTCTGGAATGAGTCTACAGGACAGGGATCAGCACAGAAGAACCACAAATCTCTAATTCTTTCACTCCAGGGACTGTCATTAATCTCCTTTTCTGACCGAGACCCAGAATTCTATCTGCTTTACTTGAGACTGAGACAATCTGATCAAAGCCAAGCCATTGTTAGGCTACTTCCTTATGGAAAATAGTCTTCCAACTTGTCCCGCACTATCTGAGAACTTCTCTTCTTAGGAGCAGTCACCCATTTTCATCACATGTACCAAAATTTCACTTGTTCTCTGTATGCCAGAGACAGCCTAGCCACCCTTGGCAGGACAAAGTACTGATCTGTCGTGCAGGGAAACGAGCCTCGAGTCACAGGTTTAAACAGAGGAGACATCTGATATCAGGTGTTTGATAAGCTTCTACTTTCGTGACAGCTCCTGGTGTTGGATACTGTGTCATTTTACCTGGACAGTTTCCCTGGATACTCCAAAGGCACGTTCCTGGATCAGCTGTGTTTTGGTGGATTTGGTAGTGGCTGTCATTGCTTGGAAGCAGCTGCACTAAGAGTCTTCGACTCCTCTGCAGTTGCTCTTTTCCTGGACCCTGAGTCAGGCTTAGGCACCCCACAGTACCCTTACAAGATACTCCAGAGCTAGGAAAGTCCCGAAGAGCATGAGCAGAACTGCTGAAGTACTTTGTGGCTTTTTCTACGGTTGCTTATTGTGCTTAATGTTACCTGTGTTGTATCTGAGGATACTTATTCTATGCATACGAAAATGGGTGTGCTTTTCTCGGTAAAGAATACATGCCTGAGCAACCAGAAGCTTATTATCACAAAATAAGGATAACAATCCAAACAGTCGAGCTGGCTACAGTCCGAGTACTAAACGCTGTAGGTTAGCTTTGAGTCACCGGCCAGACTTGCAATTAGCAAAGAGGAGGATGCTCTACCTACAGCCTAGAGGCCACTTGCTGCTGGCTAGGAGAATTTGCCCAGCCTGCTCCTGGCAGTCTCTTTCCTGGAGGCCTTCGGGAATCTGCTGCAGGACAGATCAGCCATGGCAGCCATCTCCTCATCTCCAGCTCTCCTGGAGCAGAGAAGTCATTCCTTGCCACTTGAGCTATCTGTCTGATTTCATGGGGTGAAAAGTTTATGGACCTTGGGGAAAAGAAGTTAGAAGCAATTGCTGAAGCCTGGTGTGTGTGATCATTCCCGGCTTTCCCAGCCCAGTCGGGAAGCAGGCGCTACGCGTGCCCGCTGTCTGGGCATGCGCAGACTGCCCTGCACACAAACTGTGTCAGAAGAAGCACTATGGCCCTCTCCTGCCGTGGAACAAAGATGCAAAGATGTGTGGCCCTGGTTAGAAAGTGTGGGCACCATGGTGATTTAAAATCACTACGTCTGAAACACTGTGGTGCTTTTCAGACTACGCATCAGTGAACAGGCTGCCCAGGGAAGTGGTGGAGTCAGCATCCCTGGAGGCGTTCAAAAAACGTGTAGGTATGGCACTTTGGACATGGTTTAGCAGGCATGGTGGTGTTGGACTTGATGATCTTAGAGGTCTTTTCCAACCTTTACGATTCTGTGATCTCACAGGTGAATACAAAGTCATTTCTGCACTGCAGTTGCTAGCATGAAGCCCAAAGGGAAAAGTTCATTACTCAAAGGAAACACAGGAAAGAGGTAACTTCAAAGGTACTTTATTCTCAAAGGGACATTTTTTGAGCTCCAGATGATACTGTCAGGAATTGCACAAGGGAAGCAAATAAACCATAAGCCAAAATCTGTTTTGTAAAATAGTATACTTGAAGCATTTACTGTCATATACCAGTTGTTACTAGTGTGATTAAATGCATACAATGCTATGTAGCTTTCTTTTGTTTTTTTAGCAGCTAAACTAGGCTTACCTCTCTTCTACCTGCTATCAATGGTGTACTTGTACTGTGTCTGAACAACTCAGAGGAAAGCAAATATTTATTATCGATTCCTTTGAATCAATGATTTCGTAATTTTTTTTTTGGTTGGTTGTTTTATAAATAAATGTGCTGCAGCTGAAGCGCTACAGCTCAACTAAACTTGTACCAATGCTCCATCTTCTGTGGTATGATGTGTCACATGCTGTCAAGCCGAATCCAAAGAGAAAAAGTACTGAGTTGAAAATGCCATTTTTAAACTAACAAGGACTATGTGCATATTTGTGTAGAAAGTGTGGGAAAGCTGGTCTTTTTTTTTTTTTCTGGGTATTTTTTCAGTGTGAAATATGTGAAACCTTCAGTGTATGGTGTTTTTCCAGTAAATGGTGTTTTGACTTCCATGCAGCTATTTCACCCCAGATATTTTGGCTGAGGATGTAGATGCTGCAAGCTAATATGGTAAATAGTGCCAGCGCAGACACAGCACAGATACACACCTCCGGTGACATCGCCCTCCCACTCCCGTATCTGCAACCTCACTTCTGAACCACCCGATGCGTTTCAGTTCATCTCCTGAACTGTGCGTGAGACGACAATGAAACCTTGAGCCACCAAGAGCTGTGTTCAGACAGTTTAGATCTTCTCTGCAGATAAACGTTTTGAACTAGCTAACAGGAATCTCCAGTCAGGGAGATGTAGGTGGAATTTAGGATAACTAAACGTAACTGTGGTTGATTTCGCTTGCAGTGGTTCAGTCTTCTTTCCCTGGGGCTGTTTTGCGCAGAGGTCTCCCAACACCATCAATCTTCTTTACTGAAATCTGGGAGTGAAAATTGCGACATAATTACACAGCATTTAAAACAAAACGTGGTGACAACACAGTGGTCTCATAGGTGTGTCCATCTCTCTACCCCTGATTCATGAGCAAATGTTATTACTGGCTCCCCTGCTGAGTTGATGACATCCAAAATCCTGATTAGGCGATACACATTTTGAGAGGAGTTGTGCAATTGCATACTTTTGTACAGTATCAGGAATCTTGGGTTATTTTTAACCGGGATCGGTTTGTACTGACACACTCAAGGGGGAGAACACGGTGGGAAAGGGAAGAACCGTCTTGGAAATGCGTGATTTCCAAACTGCGACCAGGGCATGCAGATGCAAGTGTCGTATAAACAACAAATGCTACTGTCGTGAATAGGAAGTGTGTCTTTGATGACCTCCACTCTCTTCCCAATTCTGTTTTAAACGCTTAAAGGAGAACCAGTGCTTGATCTCTAGCGTACTAAATTGGCTTCAAAAAATGTTCGAATCCATCATTTAAAAAAACCCCACACAGAATACTTGTCAGTGTGCAGCCTGCCGAGCTTTAATTTTTCTGATACACAGTAAATGAGCTACTTTTGTCCAGTATGTTAACAGCCTTTAATTTCTAATGTAATGAGTCATTTGGTAAACTGCCCTCCTCCCTGCACTGACTCACTGCTGTTTCAGGCTGCCTTCTTCACTTGCTATCAGTCTGCTGTGCAAAGTACAGTTGCACATTTAAATGTCACCGTTTAATTTCGAGACGCAGGTAGTGCTATTCTTAGGTCCTACTGAAATTCTGCCCATGATTTAGAAAAACGAAACAAAAAAAAAAGCAAAGGCAGTCCCTTGCTAACAGCATGGCTCCCATGAGGGCTTGCTGCACAATGCACTTGGAGCAAGACAGCACTGCGAGCATCTCCGGTGTACCCTGGGAGCTGAGCACTCCAGCAGCCCGTCCTCTGGATAGGGTGGAGCACGCTCTGCCTGCGCGCCAGGGGTCTGAGAAGGGGTCACCGGCTCTGCGCTGCGCCGGGGGAACGGCCTCACCTTCCCTCGTGGAGGCTGCTCGGAATCGCTGCGAGAGAGGCGTTGGCACCCATCTGCCTCGGGGCACGGGCACGCACGCAGCAGGGCACCGCAGAGCGCAAGCAGCCATTCCACTGGGATAAGGCTGAAAAGAAGTACTTGTTGGTGGCCCACTCGCGATATTGGACTTCTAAGCAGCTACCACGAGTGCGTTTTTGTGGACAGTGTTAAGAAAGCACCAGAAATGCTGGCTCTCTCTCCCGGAGAGCCGGGCGCTCTTCTCTGCCTGGCTGCGGTCCGCCAACCCCGCCGTTAACTGTGTTGGACCGGCCAAGGCCGCCACAAGGCCGCCACCAGCCCGCCAGGAAGGCCGGGCCCTGCGGGGCGCCGCCATCTTGCCTCCTGCCCCGGCCGGCTCTCCCTTCCCGCAGCCCACCACCCTCGATGCAAATGAACCCGCCAGACCCGCGATCTGATTGGTCATCTCCACCCCGTGCGCGCGAAATATGCAAACGACGCTCCGGGCGCCGTGCTGCGATTGGCTCTCTAGCGCTCTTTCTCTGCTCCCCGCCCCCTCCTTCAGCCTACGCTCACCGGTGTCGTCACCCGCATGCGGCCGCTGGAGGGCTCTCATTGGCTCCCGCGCAGGCGAAGCTCCACCCCCCGTCCGTTGCGGAGCGGGCGGTGGGAGAGAGGAAAGTGCATGAAGGTTCCAGAATACCGGCCGGCCGGCGGGCACGCCCCCTTCCTGTCTGCGTCACGAAGGGCGCGGGTTCCGGCAGGCGCCCATTGGCCAGAGGCCTGGCGGAATACGCGAGCGGATTGGCTGGAGCGGAGAGAAGAGGCGGGCGCTTCCAGAAGGTTCTCCGGCGATATTAAAGGCGGCGGGGCGCGCGGCGAACGGTCTCATTGAGCAGCAGCCTTTGCCGAGCTGGTTCCTCCGTGCGCGTCCGGGTCTGTCCGCGCCGCTCAGGTAACAGGGCCGCCCGGCGGGGGGGGGGTGCGGGCTGTGCGCGGGGTGCCTTTGCCTGCACCGGGGC
>Ga0065711_1000852_pt1 | contig 53746 bp, 20 predicted proteins | sample Hoacrofraction12_FD_59098 | JGI IMG/M metagenome (GOLD analysis project Ga0065711, IMG submission 59098) | Hoatzin crop microbial communities from Cojedes, Venezuela - Epithelial fraction 12 v2 (version 2) | ecosystem: Host-associated > Birds > Digestive system > Esophagus > Crop | place...
TTTTTTGGTTTCTCCAGTGAACTGAAAAATCAATTACTCACAAATCTCCACACCTGAGACAGTGTTGCATTCATCCTCTTCAGAGTGACTGGCCACTGTTAACATTGCTAACAGCAAAACCTATGAAAGAAAAGCTCGTATTGATACACAGTGTACTTGATCCTCCAGCTGTCTCAGGAGGGTCAGCAGGATCGAGGCTGCTGTGGTTGGAGCCCCATTTTGAGAGTTCTTCTTTTCTAGTGGGTGTCAAGTATTTAATACAGTTGTGTTTTTTCTTTTCTGAAACTAAGAGGGATTATATGAACCGATATTGTGTTAAAATGTTCATATCTTAATTTTTCAAGTATTTTGAGATTATTATATAATGAAAACAGTCCCCCGTAAAAGTCTGTGAACAATGCAGGAGTCAAAAGCACTTTGTTTTAATCCTCATTTTCCCTTCTAAAAAAAAAAAAAAAACAACAAACCAAACCCAAATAAAACAAAACACACACAAAACAACCACAAAAAAAAAAAATCCCTTACAAGGAAATGAGTTCTAACACTATAAATGGTCAGAAAATAGATAACCTCCTTTTAGTCTGTATGGAATAATATGTAGCTTATTAAAATTAAATGTTTAAAATTAGAAGTATATCCATTTATGCACATAAAAGATACAGGTTGCATGGTAGCTAACTTTCTGTATGCTGAGTTCCTATTTTAGTCACTTGACTGATATAATAACTGCTAAGTAGTTTGGTGGTTAGGTGAGGCCTATTTTGCTGTGTCAAGTTAGGTCACTGATACTACTTTATTGTGGGACTGAACTTACCTTTAAAATGACAATACAGCAGTTTTTAAGAAAAGTATCTGTTGCAAAAATGAAGACTGTCATGCAGTGATTAAAGGGAGTACCCTAGTGACTCTAGGTCATTGCAAATTACATTACGCTAATTCCTAAAATTCGGATCTACTATTTGTGTCACATTGTCTCTGTTGTATCCCAGAGAAGATTGTTCTTTTGCCTTTGGATGTCTTTCAGTTTCCCATTTTATCAGATTCTCTGAAGAGGAGAGTGTGATATCTAATATTTTAGATAAAGTTCATTATTCATCATGGCTAGCATACTGTTCTTAATTGCTTATGTCTTTATCATCTTTTTGAAGAAAATCCTTTCAAATACACCTTTTCTTTGGCCCACTGGCAAACTAAATTCATAATGAATTTAAAGTTCTAGCTGATACTGAGTTTTTCAAATGTAAGTTTCTTAGCGTTTATAAGATAGAACACGAGCTCCTTGCATATCCCGTCGCTTTTATGCTGTAAAATAGCCTGATTTAGTTTTCTTGAAAATCTTCTAGGAAAAAAGATCCTCTTTTGGCTCAGGCTCTCTAGGATATATTGTAATGATTACTGGATGTGAACTGTCAGATATTAAGATCCTATATAAAAGATATTAGTGTTGCTTTCTGAAGTTACCTTTTTAAGTTTACCTGGAAGTTAACTTTTAAGTTGGAAAGCAGTGCTATATTACCAGCTAGTCCACTGAGTCATAACAGCTGAAGGTTCTCTGAGCTTCCGCTAAGGCAGAATGTGTGTACTCTTTCAATCTCAAATAAGCGATCAGGGAAATGTTGTGAGAGCTGTGAGATGGGATGGAAAACTTGGGAATATCCGTATCTTGGAGAAACCAAATTACAATACTGAAAATAAACTCAGACTCTAGGGTGGAAGGGAATTAGAGCATTAGTTTTTGGTGTCCCTGATGTATTGAAAATGGCTGTACACGTGGCCAGAAGGAAAGAATTGCAAAGTAAAGAAGGAATGAAAATGGAATTCTGCAGAGATTTGCTTTTTCATCTGGTGTTTATGGTGGTAATAGATAGTGATGGAAGAACTGCAAAAGATTTAGATTAATGGGGTATTAGTTTAGAGTTCCTGCCCAGTTTACATACCTCGGAGTTCCAAATGCATTGCAAAAAATTATCTACATTATTTGTGTCTGCAAAATTTGGACTGGATATTTCCTTAGGAGAGGCTATTTGATAATAGATCTGGTGATTCTTTTTCTGGAAGCTAAACCTGCAGTTGAGTTTAGAGGATTGGGAATGAAAGTGTGCATGAGGAAAGGCTATACAGGGGAAGATGTATCATATCTTTCTCTATAGCCAAGTCACAAAATATAGGAATATGCGATTGCTAAACTGTTGAGCTGTTTGTTAGGCGATCTGAGGGACAGGGATCTTGGCGTCCTCCATAAACTTTAATAAAATTTGTTATTTATTATCCTGTAGATAAAAAAACCCTGCCATATCATGTCTGTTTGCTCTAAGACTATTTGCTTTTGTTTGTGCATATTCAGTCTTTATGCTTCTCTTAATTCAGATTTTAGGGGCAGTACTTACAGCTGTTTATACACTAAAGCACTGTTCTGAGGGATATTTCAGATGAACTGGACACAAAAATTTGCATGAGAGACATTCTTATTAGAAAATGCTATTTCGGGAAGAGCAAAAATTTCCCCCAGGTCCCCCGGAAGGTGTTAATTTTTTGTGAAGAATTGTGACAAAAGTGTCTTTAAGATAAGCTCAAAACCTCAGCATTTTTAAAGAAATCTGGCTGCTTCTTTTTGCAATGACTTCTGATTTTAAAATCTGTTTTCAATTCCGTAGAGAAATATGGTCTCTGAAGTCAAAAACAGGGGAGGGGGCAGGGGGAACAGTATTTATTCATATTACAACTCAAAAGAAATAAAATGTGGCAATTCCTTGTGGAACAGAGGCTGAACCTGTAGGAGTCATCTCTTCATCTGAATGTTTCTGTTGTCTTCCCTTGGTTCCAGATAGAGGTAAGAAAGGTGTTGTAGTGCTGAAGTTCGTATCACCAGTGGTTGGTGAAGGAGAGACACTTGAGTAGGATATGCTGCAAAGAATATGAACCTCATGTTGCACACATGGCTTTGTACTACGTTGCCTGTCTGTTCTCAGAGCATAATGCTGTATTGCAAAACAGATTACCTGATGGTAAGGCAAAATGTGTAGTCCCAACTGGAGATGCAGAAGTCCATCTGTGTGTAAAAACACACAGTTTGACACCGGGAGACTTGTCAAAAACTGTCTCAGTGAGATATAGGAAGGGGCAAAGATTTGTGGCAAGCTTTTCTTCAAACTTGTTTGCTCATGCTTACCTTGGATGTATTGCCAGTGCCTGTGGACAAGAGATTACCTTGGCTGTGTTTTAAATTGCCAGAAAATTTAAGAAACAAAGGATTACTTCAATCTTTGTTAAAATGCTGAGCTAATTAAGCTTCTAAGTTGTATTATTCCAGTGCTTGCTACACAGAAAATTAAGGTAAAAACATTGACATGAATTTCCCAAATGTATGGACCATTATTCTCCCATTTAAGATCTGAATGGGCTGGAAAGATTCTTACTCTTCAGAAAGACACATTAGACTGTAGCATCACTAACTTGTAACACTTGAATTAGTAAATACGTTAGTATCGTCCTATTTTAAGATATTGTAGCATGTTACCCATAAAGTGTAACTTTAGACCTGTCCTGCCCTACATTTTAGGGGGGACTGTTATGTTTCTTCAGTCAGGCTGTGCATGCGCCTAATTTTTGGCAAGGGTGTCTATGTGAACTTCAGGTAATAATACAGAGCGTCAAGCACAGGCTGTGGACAAAGCCTGTCAGTGATGTTGGATGTTATCTTAGCTTTATTAGTCTAGGTGAAACTCCAAACCTTGCTGGTGGGAAGTCTGTAAAAAGGCTGACGTTGAGCCTTCGTTTTGTGTTGATCAGCAGTGTTGCATCTGCACAGGGAAAGTGATGAAGGTCTTTCTGTGCAGGCTTATAATACAGAACCTCAAAACAGTCATAAGCAATCTTTATGGTTCCTCACCTTGATCCAGTGTTCAGTAACACTGGATAATTAAAAAGCACTTATGTCTTGTTATAGTAATTTTCTAAGTGTCCTATTGCCACACATAGCACCAGTGATTTACAAAGTAAATTCTGCTTTATGAGTTTTGGTGGACTTCTCTTTCTTTCCCTTCAGTTTGGCTTTCTCGGTTCTCATGTTTTCCTTCTGTCATCATTTCTGCCCTTGATACTGCCTTCTGTACAACAAGATTTTCTCTACACATGCTCTTCAAGGACTCTTCCTGGTGGGCTTCTACCCCTCTCCATCCTTCTGCTAGTAGATTAGATGGGAAATAGTTAATGTTGACATTCCCAAATGTTATCCAAAGGTTTTTTCAGTTAAGCTGAGTCACAAAAATGGTTGCCATTACTCCAGGTTTTCTGTTCCCGATTCTAGACTACAATTCTGCATATGTTAAATGGAAAGAGAAGCTATTTTTTGCATCCATAAATAGTAGATAATTTCTTTCAAGCAAAAGCTCAAATTTCATGATACCTATCACATGTTCCGTCATTTCTCACATGTCTGACACTATTGCAAAAACAGAGAGAAACTGTGCTGCTGAACATATTCATTTTCTGTCCCACTGTAGCCAGGACTGTGGTAGATTTTAAACTCTGTTCCAGAGGCTCAGAGTCCCAGCCAAGGTACTGCAGAGCTGGCTGAAATTTTCCTTTTAAAGCGTGTTCTCGTCCCCAGATGACTTCGTGCAGCACTGGCTGGCAGCGGCAGGTGGGTGAGTGCCTAGTCATGCCACAGCAAAGGATCACAGAAAGAACTATTTCGTCCTTCTTGGCATGGTATCATAGAAGAGCACAGGATAACAATGCTGTTGCTGTAGGCAATCCAAACCTGCAAGGCTTTCCTCCATAGTACTGAGATAATAAACTCGATGAGTGGGGTACCCAAGCGCAGGTGAAATTCCTCAGTGCAGTTTGCATTTGTATCTGTGAGTTGGAAGATGTTTAATCAGCTTAAATTTCTTTGCTATTGTCAGGCAAATGCTCACTTTCGCATTTCTGTGTGATTCTGTACAATCTCAGGTGGAACCTGGAGACTGCTTAGGAAGGGTTTTAATCATAGGAGTGATTCCTTCCCTTCATGACCTGTAAAAGCTTTATGTGAGGAAAAAACAGTATTTCTATCATCTAAAAAAATAACTTTATGGGCCTTTGCTATTCAAAGGGTGTAAGATTGGCCTGTATGACACTACCGTATCGTCATTCTGACCTGTTAAATTTATTTTTACACTGTTTTTTTAATAGTTCTGTGGGAATGTAGCAATTGCCAAACCAATGGCAATCATGAAATACTTGGTGGTTCTGTGCTGGTGAGCTATGGAAAGCAGAGCTGCTTGCCCTCTGCTTTTCTGTTGCACATATCCTTAGCTGCTGCCTTCGAAGAGTGATTTGGGACACGCTTACATTGAGGCAAATGTAGAAATTACTCCAAAAAAGCAGTTAGTCTAGGGCAAAAACTAGCGTGAAACTGGAGTGAACCCTAATCCAATACCTTTTGTTTACTAGTGGGTAATGTTTTCCTTTCAGTGATTCTTAGTGCAATGTTTCACAGAGGAGCTGAAAGTTGGCAAAAAAGACTGTCTTTGAAAATTTGGCTCCAGCTAATTTTATACCTAGAAGCAGAACTGTGAATGATCTGCTGCAACTGGCTAATTAAATCCTGTGCTGTTAGCCCTCAATTAGATGCATTAAATTGCAAACCTTGTTAGCAGATTTGCTGGCCAAATATGGAGAGATTCCATATATCATTCTGACTACTTTGTATTTGGGCTCTTAAAGAATGTTTGCAGCTTGTCTAATGTATCTGTATGTACAAGAGGGGAAAAAAGAAACAGATTTTGGATCTCTCCCTGTGTTGGTATGTCAGACGGTGTCCCTGTTCAATCAGCGAGGTAAAACTCCCCTTACGTTTTTGGGTTTTTTTTGGGTTTTCTTGTTTTTTGTTTTTTTTTTCTTTAATGTTTCTTGGACTGTTACCATCAGGTTTTTACAGTCTGTTGCCTGCCTCTCAGATTGGAAGAACACTGGCATATTTTAACAGTTTCGTAGGATCCAAATAGTCTTTAATTAACAGGGAATTGATGTTTTGGAGTTGGAGTGCAACCAAAACATGGGAGATATTGGAAGCAGAGAACGGGCTTGGATCCTTCCAGCTTTTCGCTGGCTGTGGCAATGGGAAACAAATAAGTAAAACAGGGTCCGCTGCAAACAGGTAGCAACTTATTGGTATGCAAGGGGATTTCTTCATTTGCACTAAGTTCCCACGGAGCTGGTGGTTTGTATCGTTAGCCGGGAGGAGCTTTCTGCTGCACAGCATCTCAGTCAGCTCCACCCCTTGCGAGAGCAGAAAGTCTTCTTTGGTGCCTCCCCATAAACTGGCTGCTGAAATTGTTCTTAGTTTAGATTTGTATCGATCAACTCTAGAGGCAGCAAGGTATGTTGTGTTCGTGAGGTTTAGGCTGACTCTGAAGCTGTAAGCTCCATGAGTGAGTGTTGAATTAAAAAAATCAAGATTCTGCAAATGAATATGACTTTTGCTGAGCCGAACAGGTAGTTGTTGTTGTTTTTCTTCTGGAGCAGCTTGCCTTTGGAGGGTTGAGCAATAGGGTTGGAGTGAAACACTGAAATTATAACAGGATGAGACTAGCTGAAGTTCTAAAGGGCAGTCAGGCATACGCTGAACTATTGGTCCAGATAATCCAGGGAGAGAAATGGTTTATTAGCTAATTTTAAATAATGATAGATTGATACCTGAAGCAATTACTGGCAAAGAATTACAATCAACAGCCACTGAATGAGCTGTGCTCTTTTTCAGTAATGCAGTAATTTGTGGACAAATAAAAATGTATTTCTTTAATCCCATATTGGCTTTTTATTGCTGGTTTTTTGTGTTGGCTTTTTCCCCCACTAATCGTAGTACTTGCTGAATGCCTCCTGTCTCTTTCTACATCTAGGTGGTACATGCCAGAGCCCTGCTCTTCCAGCCCTAGTGCGTCCTCCTGCTCCACCTTTGCAGCCGTCACTGGATATTAAACCATTTCTTCCGTTTCCTCTGGACACTGCTGCGGCAGTCAATCTCTTCCCCAACTTCAATGCAGTAAGTACACTCCTAGCAGTTACTGTCCACTTCAGTGAGCCACAGTTTCCATGGCAGACTCAAGAGGGCACAAAGTAGAATTTTATGTACTCAATTAAACCTGGAATATCCTCTCCCTTACTGAGGGCCAAAAAGCTCTTAAAGACACACTGGTAGGCCATAAATTAAAGCCTAGCTGAGTGTTAGCCAGAAGCAATCTAGAAGGAAAAAATTATATGATCCCAAGTGACATGCAATGAAACTGCAAGCCATATTCAATCACAGGGCTTGTGAGTTTCCCCTCTAATTTAAGATGTGCGGGGTTTCGCTAACCTGCAGTTCACTGCAACTCTCAGACAGCGAAACTCAGAGTGATGGCGTTCTACATCCCGTCTCCAACAGGCTACCTGGGAAATACATAAAATTTACAAATTGGAGGGGCTACAAAAGGTAAAACAGTCAGGGCAATTAAAGCAAGAATGAGAACAGCATTAGCTGGTATATGAGATATTCATTGGCAAACAATCCACTGTATTTTTTTCACATTGGGGTATTTTATTTCTCAGGCCTGAGGTTAAAACAAGGTTAGATTTTGCTTTAAAATTTTTTTTTAAGTAGTCATATTATCTGTGACTATAGAAATCTTATTCCTTCTTAGGTATTTTTATTATTTTACTGACGTGTCGTGAATATTTCAATTTTTCTGTTTCTAGCTGAGATATGTAATGCTCTTAAAGAAAAAAAAAGTCTGAATTGGTTTTACGTTAATTTTGACTTTATAGAATTATGCCATTTTTTAATTTGAACGTACTCTGGGAAGTTCTTTTCCTCATTTACATATACTGGATAGAGAAAAAAAAATTAAGAATGTATGAGCTTACCTACTTTGAGAGACACAGAGAGGCCAAAACAATTCTAATTAACATGCAAAAATCTTAATTATAATAATTAAGAGTGGTAAAAAAACATGCCCATTCTAGAAGCAATTTTTAGTAATCAATAGCAAATTTCTGTAATTAAATGTTCATTTATTTACCTTTTATGGATGTTCATTTTGCTTTAAAGAAATTAAAATGAACTAATTGTCAAAAATATTTGTGCAGTCTTAAATTCAAGCAATTTACAGCATTAATAGATATCAGAGAAGCTATAAGCTGCAAGTCTTCAAATGCTCAGAAACAATATGTCAAAGAAATTTCTTATTACAAGGAAACTTTTTCTAATTTTAAAATGTATATAGGTATGCAGCAAAGTTTTAAAAAGTGCTGCTTTTAACCAAGTTACTAGTAACTCATAATGAAATGGATAAACCGTTAGACTTGTTCAGTATGCTTTAGGTCTTTTCTTACTAGTTTTGCTTTGTGATCACTGTTTGTATTTAATACAGTAGGCCAGCTGAATTTTTGGACATTGTCTATTGGGATTTCTGTTTTTTTCAGGATTTTCCGTAGTTCAGAGTCTTCAGATTGTTGTGCTAATTGTTTAACTCTGGGTAATTCAAATGCAATTTTAATGATGAATTTTAATAAATAAATGTTAATCTTGTGTTGTTTCATGAATTTTCAGTTTGTTGTTTTCTTGCAAAGACTGATTTTATACTATAATTGTTTTTAGTGAGTGGTGGGGGAAGAAGCGCTCGTATTAATCTAGAAGTAAGAAAGTAAAAATAGATTCCTATCAAAGCCCTGTTATTCCGAAACATCATCTTAGTAGTATATTGTTTGGTATAAGCACTGTAGTTGGAGTTTGCAGACTCCTCGTCTTTTCAGTTGTTCAGTAAACTGAGCCTAGGTTTGAAGAGTGAGACTAGTAGCCCTTTTTGACAGTGTCTTGAGGTTCGTTCCTGTGCAAAGTACTGCTTCCTGTGCTGTGTGGCCATCTGCTGAGTCCACCTTTGCTGAGTATGTCCATCCTGAGTGTGAGGATGCTGTCATCAGAGCTGCTGTCACCTGCCTTGCTGCTCATCCTCTTTGCCTTGTGATGCGACCTTGGCCTTTTCATCATGTGTGCTGACGTGCAGCATCATCCTCAGTGTTCCTGTTTTCATTCTGAACAGTACGTTATTGAATGTTGCTGTGTTTAGCTCATATGCCAGAGCTGATTGATGGCATCCTCCAAACATGTAGGCTAGCTGAGAAGTTCTGCATATTTCCAGAAATTCATTCCAAGCTGATGAATGAGCTGATGCTCAGTTACTGCTAAGCATTATCAGCCTAAGGAGAAGGTTACCCACAAGTCATGTTAGAGTTTAAACATGATGTCTGATAAGGGCTTGAAGTATTTGAGTGTGAGACTGAAAAAAAGTGTATAACCAAAAAATGATCTTTGTAAATATATATGCTCATGAACGATTGTAAGTGTTGATAATGCTTTATGTTCATTGACTTCATGGACAATCCTACACAGTGTCAGCAGAGAAGCATTTATGTTCTGTGGGTAAACCAAGGTCAAGCAGGTGGAGGTCAGTAAAAGACCCAAAACTCTGAACACCTGAACTGGACGTTCTCTCGCTTGTTGTCAGTAAATTAGCTTTACTCTTGATTGAAACATCAAGGTCATAGATCGTGTCTTAGGAAATGGATTTCTAAAGACCTCTTGACCCTTGCACAGTTCCACAGAAACTAATGAGTTTTGCAGCATATCCAGACTACTTCCCAAGAGTCTAGCAGAAAGTCCAGAATTTTGGCTGTTTACTGGCTATTGTTCAACAGCTTTCACTTGAGAAGAGCATGATCAAGGAGAAAGTTGAGTGAGAATTCAGTCATCTTTTAGAAAAAAGAAGTGGTCTCTGGTTATGGCAATTCTAACTCAAGACTGGTTGTGATAGGCCTAAATTTCTTCACAAAATATAATGGAAAAAATGAGCAATTTCTCAATTTTTTGAAGTGGAGAAAAATACACAAAGGTAGGTTGCAGTGCCAGCGCTTTGGCATGAGGTGAAGTGAACCCTGAAAGTTTCCATTCATCTCTGCTGACTGTAATAAGGGACTGGCTCAGCTGCATCTACATTTGGTTAGATGAATCCCACATTAAGGGTCATAAGCTGTTCACAGCTGATATATTAAATTCCACTCAAAAATCATATGACAGAAATGCTGACATTGTATTGTACGTTTACAGAGAAATGGTCCCATTTATCAAGCAGTTATGCTTCTGATTTTATCTAGAGATATTCTTAAGGGAATTTGAGGATTCACATGAACTAGACAGAAATATTAGGAGAAGTAAAAGCAAAAGTAATTTACCGGTTGAGAATCTCAGGCACATACACAAGGACTAACAAAACCAAATACCAATCTAAAGTACTACAAATAATAATAGTAAGGTGTTGTATTTTATACCATTTTTTTCACTCTATTTCAGTTTATTGCAAACATAAGATTATTTTCTTTGTTACTGATGATTTTGGTCTAAAGCTAGCCCAGTTTTTGCTGGCCACCTCTGAGGAAAATACTCAGCACTGATTTCTGCAAAGGCAAAAGCTTTCATCGAAGCAGAGAATAGAAGAGATAACATGGGTTGTGCAAACCGTTATCAGTAATATCTCTTGACAATGAGGAGAGGGAAACGTAACAAGTAGAGAACTTGAGAAACACAAGGAAGATAACGTGAACCTTTGAACCATTCAATTTCAGGAGGAACGTTTTCTATTTCTACAAGAAAGTATAAAGCAAACATACCAATTAACAATCTGGTTAGCTGAACATTTGTAGGCTCTATGCTTTTAATTGTGAAGCAAATGGGTACCCTCAAGTCGTGTGTAAAAACAAATTTTAACAACACAGCTGTTTAAACTGAAAACAGCCCATTGGTGCAGACCCTGAAGAATCACAAGTTCATTGCAAGTTTATCTGATGTAAAAAGATGAATCAAGCATAAGGGATTTAAATGACTAAATTTTATGAATGAAAGAAACTTTGACTGTAAACAGTGCTTATGTAGCTTTTTGAAATAAGACTTGAAGATTGTCAGAGGAATAGAAAAATAATTAAATTGTCTATTCTGAAAAATGTTTGAGATCATTTAGCAAACATTTGGTATAATTCTGTGTTTTCGTATGCAGAGTGAGAAGCTTTAAGTCTGTGTGCTTCTAAGAACTAGTTGTTAGAGACACAAAGCTTTAGCAGTTGTACTGAATATGCTCTGGTCCGTGAGTGCATGTGAGAGTGCATATGTGGTGTTTCTGTTCATGAGCCAGTGGTTGGTTGCAATGAAATTTCACAAAGCATTAAAGTCTAGAAGTTAATTTGCTTGTAGGAAAATATTGATATGAGTCCCTGGACTAAGAGGAAATGCTTCATTTTGCTAGACATCAGCATCCACCCTAAGTGACCATCCCACAGATAAAACCTCCGTTAGATCTTATTTATACCTCATAGACTCCGAAGCCCATCATCCTCAAAGCACAGATGCATCAGAAACCGCGGTTTGCTTATTTCTCAAGCTCTTAGAGTTATATATTTCAGCCTCTTGAGAGAAGATAGAATTTAAAGTTTACAAGTCCAGGACATCTACCATTACTAGGTGGAAATGTGTTGCACTCGTTGTTCAGTCCTTAAAAGATATGCTAACCATTTTCCTGAAAAATTTTGAAGAAATACTATGTCACACTTTGTAGACTGTAGTATGAGCATAATCTGTAGTGAAAAAGGTCCACAACGTAGAAGATCTGAGTAAATGCTTGTAAGCAGAAATAGGGATGGTGCTTGAATCTCCATCATAACTTCAAAATGAAGCTTGATCTCCGCTTGTTGCAGGTGGAAAGCTTCCCAAAGAAGCATCCTTTGGAAAGGAACATGTTTACAGTTTTGACTAGAAAGTTATGACTTGGAACAGCAGTGGCAATGCCAGAACTGTACAAAACGTGGATAGAATCATAGAAAGTTTTGGGTTGGAAGGGACCCCTAGAAGTCATCTAGTCCGACCCCCAAATGGATGGAAGATGAACTATTACTTTACAGACGTCTCTTTCTCATGATCCATCTGTAGTAATCCTTGTTCAGTCCCCTGATGTTTCCTGTTTGCTTGTTCTATGCCAGTAGCCCCAGTGCAATATTTAAGGCTTCACGTTTCACCTTCCTCTGGAAGAGATTTGCCATATGGGAAACAAAGAGGAGGTAACAGTGGCTGTTGCGCGTAGAGTAGGATTCCAGCAACAGCTTGGGTTAGGGTGCCAATGTAGTGCTCCCTGCTTCCCGCAAACCAGCCTATGCGACATCCTGGCAGCCTCCAGAGCAGCACAAAGGCTGCACACTCTACTTTTAGAGAAGTGAAGCTTGTGTTTGTAGGTATCATAGCGCGCAATTACGGCTGGCTTGTTTCACTGGGAGCTGCTTTTCTCCCCGCTTTCGTCTTGCTGTAGGGCTCTGCCTGGCCTGCTGATAACCACTGAGTTAGCTTGTACAAAGTGTAGTTTCATGGTTGTTTGGGGAAATGCAGTCTTGTCCTGTTGTGGGCAGACCACTGATAGAAATAGACAATGTAGAAAACCTGCTTGCTGACAAGTATTTCTGGGAAGGGTTATGCCAGGAAATGTGGAGAAAACGTGTCAAAAAGCTGCCAGAAGACATTTTAAAACTCTTTCCCTTAGGCTCTTGTTCCAGATAGTTTTTGTATCTAGAAGAGATACACGTGCTGCAGAAATGATGTGCCAATTTTCTGGATGTTATGAATAAGATGTAGCTTTGATAGTGAAGAGTGGAGTAGGAATCTGAAATACATGTTAGTTTTTCTAAATATTAGCAGCCTGAAATTTACAAAATAAACTCCTTTTTATTGTATCTCTCTAGCATAACGAGGCTATTTTTCCTCATCATATAAATTCCTTCAAAGTTCAGTAGTGATGACACGCTGTCAGATTGCTATGTTTCCAGAAGAGGATAGTCAGGGGACAACACAATGGCCTCAGTTTCATGTGAATCAAAATGGAATACTGCTTATATAGAAGAACTTGGCAGTAAAAATATAGTCCGTGCTGATTTTTAATGTCATTTCTATGAGAAGGACCTTTATCAGGTGGAAAACCTTACTACACCAAACTGTCAATTTGTCAGACAAACAGAGGGGATTATTGCTGCTGGGGATATTCCTTGCATAGCTGCTCATTTACAGGTGTCTAGAAACAGGGGTTTTGTCTTGCTCATTTCCTTTCCATAGCATTGCAATTGAGCTGTAAGATAGCTATACTCTTCTTTATGGTCTATATCTCTATTGTTTTTTAGCTGAATATTTTTCAAAATAGGGAAGAGTGCAAAAATAATGTTTGGGTTCAGGAATTCTTTATTACAATAACATCTTTCACTGGCCAGGACATGTAATTAAGAAGTCTGCAGGGGAAGAAAAGGGATTAGGGTATGAGCAAACACAAGAAAATCCTGGCAATTAGGATGTTTTTATTTGGGGCTTGCAAAACAGGAATGAATCAACATCAGTATGAAATATTCAGTTATTTGAATTGGACAGATTTATTTGTGCACTTAAATCCTTAATCTACACCCTGGGCTCTGTTTGCAATAACAGTAAAGCACTGATTCTCTGATGCAGAGGAAATGTTCACAGCTCAGGAGACATGGTGAAATTAAGCTCTTTGTCCTTTTCCAGTTCTGAGTCAGTTTAGGGTGGATGCAGATCTCCATGAATACTCTGTCTGCCTGTTCTTACATATGGTCTATGCTCTATGTCATGGGCAGGGAACAGAGCTCATATTCTGACTTTGTATAAATGAGTGTTCCTGCAACCTTCAGGTAACCTTCCCATAGTTGCCTGAGATTGCACGGCTGTTATTTTCTTTGTACTGCAGAGCGTCTGCAGGGTAGTGTCTCAGCTCCCTAGCAGTTGTCTCCAGGATTATTGCTATTATTTTCTTTGGACTTGATGCATTGTTAAGGAGCATCCTACTCAGTCTAACCTTAATACCTTTGCAATGTTATCTAAAAATTTCTGGCCCCTGCTTGCAACTAATAGCTGGGACTCCTTGAAGTTTCAACCCAGGCATCAACAAAAGATTTCTTGTTATCTGTCTCTTAGCATTACCTTATATTTTAGCAGCACTCCTGTCCTTGTCTTTGGAATTGCTTTCACTGGGCCCACGTGAACTTCATGATGTTCAACAAGGCCAAGTGCAAGGTCCTGCACCTGGATCAGGGCAATCCCCAGTATCCGTACAGACTGGGTGATGAATGGATTGAGAGGAGCCCTGTGGAGAAGGACTTGGTGATACTGGTGGATGAAAAATTGGATGTGAGCGAAAGCCAGCCATATCCTGGGCTGCATCAAAAGCAGTGTGGCCAGCAGGTCAAGGGAGGGGATTCTGTTCCTCTGCTCTGCTCTTGTGAGACCCCACCTGGAGTACGGCGTCCAGCTCTGGGGTACCCAGTAAAAGAAAGACACAGACCTGTTGGAGCGGGTCCAGAGGAGGGCCACAGAAGTGATCAGAGGGATGGAACACCTCTCCTGTGAGGAAAGGCTGCGAGAATTGGGGTTGTTCAGCCTGGAGAAGTGAAGGCTCTGGGAGGAACTTGTTGTGGCCATTCAATTCTTAAAGGGCGCTTATAAGAAAAATGGAGGGCCTGTAGCGACAGGGTGATGTTTTTAAACTGAAAGAGGGTAGGTTTAGACTGGAAGAAATAAATTTGTTACTATGGGGTTGGTGAGGCACTGAAATACGTTTTCTGGAGAAGTTGTGGATGCTCCATTATTGAAAGTGTTCAAGGTCAGGTTGGATGGATCTTTGAGCAACCTGATCTGGTGAAAGATGTCCCTGCCCATGGCAGGAGGGTTGGATTTGGTGATGTTTAAAGGTCTCTTCCAACCCAACCCATTCTCACAACTTATTTGAACAGTTTTAGGATAATGTTCCAATTAGGGAATTAGCAGTCTGCTATGCTTATGTTGAGAAGCTGTCACCTCTGGCCACATAGAATACAGCAGTCTTGAGAGCTTAGAGGACTTCACTCATGGCTACAAATGGGTAGATACTACTAAAAAAAAATAAATTAAAAGTTACATTTTTATTTAAGTTAAATTAGTATGCATCAAGGGTGCTCCAACCTTCTGTGATTGCTTTCAGTAGAAATTCAGGTTTCTAGGATGCGTGTTCTCCTGGGGAAGCAAATGTTATGATTATCTTAAAATAGCCTAGGTTTGTGTCATTTCACCTTGCTGAACGTCATAATGCCTATCCTTGAATTCATCTCTGTAACTGTAACATGGATGTAAATTATCCAACTGTATCTGTTTCCTAGTTGCTGTCCAATGTTTGGAGTGTAATGAGTGCCTTTGGCAAATCTGTTTTGATTTGTCCGGAAGACTTATTTCCAGTATGTATGTAATAGCATCACCTGTGTTTGGCCATCTCCAGCTACCGTCTCTGTTGGCGTTCAGCTCTGTGGCTTCATTCAAGGTCCTTATGGATGTCTCAGTGCTGGTGGTCATTTGGCAACTGCCGTCTGCAGATTGTATTTGCTTTGTGGGTGCGAGTAGGATGTTGTTCTTTGTGCAGACTGAGCATATAGCATGTATGCTTCCACCATCTGTTTGATAGCTCACAGTTTCTTCAGGATGTTTTCTGGCACTATATCACTCTCCAGTCACTCAGCACCTTATGGCTGAAGAACAGATGTTTGTGCTGCCCCTTTTTGCCATGTGAGAATGGGTGGGCTTCTAACTAGTCTCCACCAATTCGCATGTCCATAATTAACTGAAAAGGTCTGAGGCAGAAGCACCCTGTTTGTACAAGCTCGTAACTACGCTATTAGCTAAATGTCTCCACAGTAGGTTGTGAAGTATAAACATGAAGGTGTTTTTATGAGCAGTGATGTTGGCTTGAAATGATCTCTGGACAAAGGGCTCCACATACCTGAAAATGACACACAGTAAGCTTTGTTTTATGTGTATTTTTTTTGTTTACTGAAGTGGTTTCTTTTTATTGTTAAAATGACCAATAGGATCTAGATATCTCACATGCTTGTTTGTTTAACTGATGATTAGTAATAGCGAAAGAATAGACTTTCTGAGTTATCTCATCCTGCCTTACACATTTGCTAGAGGTCACTGCACAGTGGGCTGACAGATAACTTGCTGTTGCAAAGTCATACTATCCGAGGCAAAGGTGGTAGCACAGCCTGTATTGGGGACTGAGGATCCCTCAGGCTTTTGCTTTGCATGCAAAACATTCTCGTAAAGGAAAATAAATTAAGTGCTCTTCAGGTTTGTCAAGTCTTTATGAGTGGAATTACTTAAAATTAAATTTTATAAAGCATTTTATAAAGCATTTTAAGTAATGTTTTAGTCAGTTGATGTTTACACCCTTTATGTTAATAGCACTCAGATGAAAAAGATCAGTGCTTATTTTATTCTGCAAAGACTATAAAACTTTAATGGATTTCATAATAAGTATAACTCATAAAATCTACAGTTTAAATATGGATAGTTATTAACCTGTTTTTAAAAAGCTGCAATTAAAGTGAAAAGGAATTACTTAAAGCGATGATTTGATTATTGCAGTCTGAAGATGAAAAAGAGTGATATAATTCTAAGATCAGTATTATTTCTGTTGATGAGAGAGACATTTGGAAAAATTTAAAATAAGGCATGAATCTTTCCTAGCCTTAGGCATGTTTGTGTTCCTAACCTAGCTGAATAAGTATTTACTGAATTTTTGTGTGCAACCTGCAGTTTGTTCTTCACAGGAATTTCAAAAATATCTGTTGAAAAAAGCATGAGTTTGCATGACAGGCAATTTTACACACAGTAAATACATTCCTAAGCTCAATTACCCCGTTAATTGCTTATTCAGAACATGCAGTAACAGTGCTGCTGTTATTCAAGAACTTGTCCTAAAACGCACTCACTTATACTTTAAGAAAATTAAAACATTTGGGGCTCTTTCTTTCCCACTCTTTTAAGTCACAGTAGTTTGGGCTGGTGAATGGCAGATGCTGAAGTACTCATTTATCACGAGTATCTCGTGGAATATTTCTGTAATGTCCATGTCCTGCTCAATTTTTTTTATCCTAGCATTTTTTTGATAAGGAAAGAAAATCCCCAAAGATTATGTGTCGGACTCATGCAGTAGAATTGGATATAGAACTCCAGATTCTCATGCAACTTCTGTTTTTCCTGGCATCTTTCCTTTGGCTCTGCTGAATGCTTAAAGTAATACTGTGTAAATATCCATGCAGATTAAATTAGTAATCAAAATATTTAATAAAAAATAGTACAAAAGCTCGTATCTCTCAGGAAATCAGTGTTTCTCTTTTAAACACATTGTTTTATATAAAATAGATGAGGATCAAATTCTATTTAAAAGAATACAAATCAACGTTTTTCTATCAAACATTATATCTTGTCCAGAACTGAATGTTCTCATATGTCATGAGTTAAATGTTTTAGATTATATATTACACTTACATATTATTTTTTTATCAGAAGGAATCAAAATTTTATATAAATTGTGTAGTTTCCTGACACAAGAACGGCAATCATGTTTAAAATTAAATGTAAAAGTTGTCTTGACTCACAACAGAAGGCTAAATAATCTATAACTGAATGGCAGATAAAAATAAAAAGATACATAGGAAAGAGACATTCTTAATTACAGTTAGAGGTGGTGTAAAGCCTGCTGGAAAGCTGACCAGCAGAAGTTTCTTTCAGTTGTTTGCTACTGTGAAATTGCTAGGATGTTTGAACGACAGAGAGAGCGATCCTAATGAATGGACGCTGTGGCAAGAGTCAAAATAACACTGTGAAGCGAATATTTGAAGAAAATTGTAGGGGACTAGTGTTACTTATTATTCCTTGGATATTTGTCAAGAAACCAGAAAAGGTGTAAACCTGCAGCCTTTACTTCCTTTATTTCTGCGTAGTTTTCACCAGGCTCATCTGTAGTCCATCATGACCACTCTGTTAAAAATCCAGGGCACTATGTCTACCATACAAAGATAATCAGTTTGGGATCCTTAAAGTAACATTGGCCAGTTGTCAGGGGTTTTTTGTTCTTGAGCTAATCAGCCCCCCACTGGTCAGAAAAGTCAAGTTGCAGATCTGATGTACCTATGCATCTTTAGTTTCAACAGGTAGGGCAACTATGGTATCTGAGGGTGGTGCGATGAGATTGTAACAAGGTAACAAAAGCCAGGACCAGGCCAAAGCATTATCTGTTCCTATAGCCTTTCTCTGATGGCTTAGGGAAAAGCAGAAGAGTAGAGAACACATACAGAAACCCTTGCTAGACTGTGCCTCCAGTGAGGTATATTTTAGGAAGTTCTGGAGCCAAATGTGTTGTCCTGGCATGTGATAGCCCTCTGTGAGGTAACATGATGAACTGGATAGAATCGGCAGGAGAGTTTGTTTATATTAACTACTAATGAGGTAATTTGAGTTTCCTCATTACCTTCTCCGGACGGTGCCTAAGATATCCAAGCAGGGAGATACATAGGAAAATTTCCTTGGGCAACCTAACTAGTAGGAAGAGAAGAGAGTATACGAACTTATGACTTGCTATAAACAGTAGAAGTCTAAGGACGATTTTTAAGGTGCTGTGCTTGTGCGAGCTGGAAGTGGATGAAGAAATGTCCATCGCCTTACTCACATTTTGTGTTTGAAATGTACTGATTTGCTAATGGATCCAACCCATTACTTTATTGGTGTTGCTAGGACTCAGATGACAAAGATAAATCACAGGGGTGATGCCAGAGTTAATTATACCAGAGCCCTCCCAAATTGCACTATCAGCTCTGTGAAACAGCAAAAGCTATTGTTGGCGTTAGGAAGTAACATGAGAGTGTGCTGCCTGGGAAAGGAACGGCAGAGCGGAGACTGCCAGTGAAAAGATTGGGAAATACTGCATGTATGGCGTTGGGCTTGGAAGAGACGTGGGAGGAACAGCAGAAGGTTTTCAAGAAGAAAGACTTCGAAATATCTCAGAACAGGTATTTGAAACATGCATTTGCTTCACACACACATATGCACACAGAAAAGTAACAGTGGAAACATTGCAAAGCAAGTTAAAGTGTCCGGTTTCCACTTACAGTCCTTAAGTCTTTGTTCCTGGCAGGAACAGTTCCTTTCCTTTTCAGTTGCATGCTTCTCCCAGAGAATTAGTATCTTCTGAAGCTTTTTGAAGCAAATTTGTTCTCTCTAAACCTATCTTATTTATTTTCATTTTATGGGAGCTATATCTGCTTGAAGCCTAATTATGTCTTCCGTTCTAAATTTGAAAGAAAAAAGTGAAATTACCTCAGTACCTACTGAAAATATGTCTCAAACTGAACTAAAACAAGCATGAAACTAAAGAGTCTGTTCTTCTGAAATCAGAGAAAATCCTGCTTTAAGAACAAACCCTCAGATATTATAAAATGTCGTAGCTCCACAGCTGTTCACTCTCTGTTCCTCAGTAAGGATTCCCTGATGAAGGGGAATTGTTCTTAAATTTCTGTGCACAAAGAGGATAGCATGTATTTTTGGTCTTAAGTGCCTTGCTTTGCCATTAAGTAAAGCAATAAAGAAAGGTAAAGTCTACCTCAGCAAAAACTGTATATGCATGTCTCCTCTGTAGTGTCATAAAAAAATATTTCCTATCTCTTCAAAGAAACTGAGTTTCTAGAATGTGAAGAAATCTCTGTTTCAGATGACATCAAATTGCACAAAACCTGTGGATCTGAAGATTAGTTTTTATTTTCTTTTATTTTCTAGGACCCCAATATTCAGTTGATTGGGAAAAGTTGTATTTCATTTAGAATTATTTCCTTTAGCTGTTTTTCACAAACCACTGCAACTTTTTTAAAAGTCCTTCAATTTTTTTTTAGAAGGTGCTGTGATGTGGCAAGAGATTTGGCACATAAATAGATGCTGACCCTGAGGGTAAATAGTTCTCTCTGCAAGATGAGAAATTTAGTGTCCCTTGAGCAGCTCAGGTGAAAGTACAAATCATCAAAATTGTGTGGTTAGTGGCATTTGTACCAACACAAGGAAAGCATTACCTTTGAATGTAAACAAATAAGAGAAGGAATTGTTCAATTGGTAAAATTAAAACTTTGTCTTCTAGTTTAATGAGAAAAAGGCAGAACCTAACCAACTCAGAATTCAAAAATACAGAACACACTAGGTATAAAATGTGTTAGGATTCTTATCCTTACTTACTTGGTTCTGTCATTTAATATCTCTGCTTCATACTAGTTGGACTCACAGTAAAATACAGTAATATGTTTCTTAAAACAGAACTTCTGTGGACCAGAAATCACCAGGAGAAAGGGTGTGAAGAACAACTTCAAGTTCAGTAATTAAACATCTTAAACGTTTGTTAAGCTTTTCTGTAAGACACAAGATTAATCAGTAAAGCAAAAAGCTACTTAATACTGCAATAATGTAGTATTTAGTGTATAACTTCTCTTAAAAAAGAGGAGGATTAACAATCATCTGCTTTGGTCTTTAGCTATCATTAACAACGTTTAAGTCTTCAACCTACGCAGGGATTTAAGATGATTATGTAATCAGCAGATTTTTTTAGAGGGCTACAGCTGGTGATAAGCATGCATTATTCCAAGCTTCCAGGCTACACTAAGAAATCATTGTCTTGCTAGGCTTTTGTCACATAACTATAAAAAAACATTGATTTCAGTTAGCTATTCCTGGCTGTTCATGGTACAGAATGAGAGAGAAGCTGCAAGTCTTAAACAAAATTTTGTTGAGGAGGCACTTTCTGGCTGACAAAGATGATTCTTAAGGGGATTGGCAATTTTATTGGATAAAAGTTGCCAATCTTACAGGTAGTGCCATGCAGGTAGTTTTTGAACTTAGAGAAGTTCTCTGTGGAAACAGGAGTTTGTGGGGACTCACTGCAAACTTGGGAATTAATTTGGGTGCTGTTTGTAGCCAGCCCAAAACTCTAGATGATAAGATAGTCATGCACTGTCTTAATTTTTCTCCTCATGTTGTCTGAGCCTGAAGTAGCCTCTTTGATGTGTTTTTTCGTTCAGCCAGTAACACTGACACATGTAGAACAAAAGAAAATCCGTTCAAGTTAGTCTAATGAGTTTGAACCTCAAAGGTTCAAGTTGAAATTATAGTCTTTTAAAACACATCCTTAAGCCTTATTTTATTTCATCTCATTTATCCATCGTTAATTTTACACAAGAGATGTCAATTCTGAGTAGCTTTAATTTGGCTTTACCATCTATCTGTTTTGTTACAATGTAATCACTACCAGCCCCTCTTTCGCTTCTGCTCATTCAAATGATTGCTAGCTGGAGCTTCCTTTTAAATCTCCATGAAGAATTTTATAAAATAAATACTGCTAAAATATAAATAGGTTACCTTCCATTCAAATAGTTAAATGGGCACATGAGATGTGTTTAGATCATGGTTGTAGTCCAGTAACCTCTTAAATTGTAATTCCAAACAGATTACTGACCAGGTCTGTGGCTATTGATAATTTGTTTAGTTTTCAGTTGAGTCCCTCATCTGGAGCAAGTCCAGCGTGTTTCTGCACCATTTGGCATGGACAACCTAAGCAGGTTGACAGACATCAGTAACTTCAGCAAAATGGGTCTTGACTAGTTCTGCAGATTGCTCAACGCTGTTAGCTAATGATAATTCCCAGGGCCTCGTCAAGCTTCTTTGGGAAAGTAATTTCTCCCTTTTAGTGCTCTGCTTTACTTCCCATTTCTGTAACAGCGAGTGGTAGTGCATTCTTGCCCTCGAGGCTCTGTTTTCATGCTCTGGTTGGTCTTTTGAACACAAGACTAATATTCACAGAAGACGTGGAAAATGTGATGTGCCTGAAGAGTCCTACAAGTGATAAAGGTTTACAGATATCTACCCTATGAAAGTTTTTATGCTTCTATCATATGTGCATAGGAGTTACAACTCCCTGACCGTTCCTGCCCAAACGCTACAAAATGTTTATCAGTGTTGAGTTATCAGGGTTTGTCAGTGATGACTGCCTGATACCATCACCTAATTTCTGTTTTCACATGTATATCTATCACAGCTATGCTTAAGGCAAAATTATGCCTTAATGACTGAAGGCATTTTTTTCATTGCTCCATCAAGATTAAAAAAGATATGATTAGAGGTAAGTCCTACTTTTATTGTTTAATCTGTACTTGGACTACCTCGTTGGTCCATCTCTAGATAAGCACATGAAAATATTGCGTAAAAGTAAACATTTTCAGGTTGTTAAAAAGTTTGTCTGGTATGATTTACTTCAGCAATCTACAGGTCTTTCTAGTGATGTTGAATAGTTAGTTCTCCCCCTTTCCTGTATCTATCACCTCTATTACAGTGTCTTCCTCAGAAGCATATGTCTCTAGCTACTGAGCTTTTCTTAACTTAGTATTAATGTTTGATTTTTATTGCCATCACTGTCTGCTGGCTCTTCCTCACGTAGATGGTTAATTACAGGAACTATTTTGAGTGTATTCAGATTTGGTCTTCTAATCAATCTTAAGGAACTGTTTTAAAGAATGCAAGTGAGTGTATTTGATCTATGAAGACAAATGGCTCAATCTAACTGTGTCTTAGACCTCGAATTCATATTCATGTAATGATTTAAAAATGCAGGGGGTAGACCTCCATAAACTTAATGGTAGAAAGAACAAGCAGTTAGACCGCCATAGACTTGTCTAGCATTTACTTGGCAAAAGAGAGTTTTGGTACAGAGTGGGGAAAATAAAAGTTGAAACAAATAACCAGTATTTTCTTTAAGTTAGAAATTTACAGTCATTAAACAAAATTATTGACTATAATGATAATGCCAGTTTAGAGATCAGTGCTGAAAATTAGTATATTTAAATATCTTAGTAAGATCTGAGATATTTAACTTTAGGCTATTCCAATATAAAGAAAAAAAAAAGTCTGGCTTTTGGTTCTCGTATCTCTACATGTTTGACAATTCAAGCATGTGTCAAAGTATGCCCCTAAACCCCTAGTTTAGGAGGATATAACTACAGCATGTTATGATCTTGTAGAAATTTCAGTTAGAGTGGACAAGATGTATCTGACGTAAACTGATATCTAAAAGCAAAGTGTCCAATCTGAACCAACCATTCAGCTCCTTCCAGAGTCAATGCAGAAAGAGGTGTAGCCACAGAAAGCAGATTATCCCATCCAAGATGCTTACCTGGGATGACATTAATCATCTGCAGGAGGTACTTATCTCCAATAATTTCTATACCAGCTGTGGTGTCTTAAAATGCTATACCTGAGGTAGGCAGCTGACACAGGTAATTCCAGTTATAACTTAGGAAAAATTTTTTTCACAGTAAGTGCAGTCAAACGCCATATTGATTTTCCCAGGGAAGGTGTGGACTCTCCGTCCCAGGACATACTGGAAACTTTACTGAACAAAACTCTGTGTGAAGTCCTGGACAAGGCTGCCAGTTAGTGCTGCATTGAGAACTAGAGAGCTGGAGCAGATGATGTCCAGAAGCGTTTCCTCAAAATACATTATTCTCTGAATTCTAAGGGCCTAAAGCAAAGCAGAGCAACTAAGACTATTGTGTTTAGAGGAGATAAGAAACCGTGAAAGGGAGGTAGGATTCTGTCAGGAATGGCAGAAAGCAGGAAGGATTCTGTCCAGCCTGAAATGCTGCTAATTATTGCAGCTCAAGCAATGCAAGGTTGGTAGGGAGAAGTCATATATTGAGTTAGATCAACAAGCCAGCCAAGTGCACAGCTTCTTCCCCGCCCCCCCCTGCCTCCCTTTCAGTTCTTGCTGGAATACAGGAATCAAACAGAAAGAGTAAAGGATGAGATTAGAAGTAGAGAAGGTATGTGAAAGATATTATGTGATCTCTGGTTAAGGCATGCTTTTTGTAAATTTGCAATCATTGCATTATTGCTACTTTATTCCAGAGAGCTAAAATAAGATTTCGAGTGCTCATAGTCTTGGTTCATCTCTGACTGTTTATAAATTAATGTGGGAGGATAGGGAGTAGGGTAAAGAAAGTTATCAAACTTAGGAGTTGAACTGGGACAGACTACACTGTCTCCTGTCCAAAGCATGGCTCTCAAATAGAGACTTTAAAGACTTTAAAGACTGAGATCTAGAAACAGTGACTAGATTCTGTCCAGACTTGGATATATGTGTGGCTTAGTGACGGAGACTATTCAAAACCTGTTTGTGTCTCTGTATGGTGATAGAACAAGAGAGACAATAAAAAGTGGATGGAAATTGGTGGGTTTTTTTAAACTGTGACATCGTTCCCTACTGGATATTTACAAATTGTCTTTTCGTCAAGAGGAGGCCACTTCTTAGTAATTGAAGTTACATTTCAACATTAAATTAGGGAATAGTAATTTCCAAGTGTTTGGTGCCTGGAAAGCAAAAGAAGTTAATACTGCTTATATACAGTATTTCAAACTTCACACAGTTTCTTGAGCAGAACGTATGCTGGTTGAGTGCTTCAATTAGACAGTGAGATGTTCAGTTTGGAAAATTCACACTGTGAGGGAGAAGCTCACAATTAGAGCTTAGAGTTTGGTCTGCATTCTGCTTGCCAAAACATCTGCTGCAAAACGATGTCTTCTTTTGACATTGTGTGAAATTAAATTCCTTTGATTAACTTTTTCCTGCAGTTTAATATCACTATTGAAATTCAGGAAGTTTGTCTTGTATGTATGTATATGGGCATGCATTCTTGTTATTTTCCTTCAGTAGTAAAATCAGGATGTGGCGTTCTGACCACTGATAGATTGTTGCCATCTGACAGTATTACCTACTCATTATAAAGGGCTGCCATGTTTGTAATGTGCTAACCCTACACTCCTCTTAGTATCTAGCACTGTGTTGCTTAAAGACTAATGCACAGGGGTAGGGAGTAGAAGCTGCTGCAGTGGGCACTGCATAGACCCTCCTTTTTTAGATATCTGTACACACAGAAGATTTAAATTTATCATGGTGTTAGTTTGGCATGGCCATATAAATTCAAGCAACAAACTGTGTTCAATCTTTCAAGAGATTTGCAGTTGAGAAATTTACTCTTCTTTTTATTCCCAAGTACAATGACGGCTAGAAATAGCCAGGGACTCCACAATAGTCACACTCTTGTAACACTATGCTCTGGAAAGAGGTGGAGATAAACTTCTCCATGCTGGTCTGCAAAACCAACTTATTGCAAGCAAGAGTAGATCCTAGTTTCTGAACATCTCGGTCTTCAATGATAGATTTTATCCTTTAGCATCCTGTGTACCTTGTTTTTTCTTTGATGGGTTAATTAAGGTGCAAAGACACTGGTATTTACTTCTGGTCCTACAGGAAATAAGCGGATAAGCAAGATGAATTTTTCTAAACTCTGTAGTATCTAGTAACTGCAGACTCATCTCTGCAGAGGAATGAGGTAGCTGCCATTTCCCTACACACACAAGACTGTGATATGAAGTGGAGGTCTGAAAATGGGCCATTGTCAGACCCTGGAATGTAACACCCATTATTTTAAGCTGATTTAAGCTGGTTATCTCCATGCCTCAGAGATACCAAATTTTCTCATGTAGTTTGGAAATGGCTTAATGGTTTAGATACATGCACTATATCTTTCCAAGTCATTTCCAAATAGTAGTGTTGACTGTAACTAATTAGATTCTGCTTGATGTATTTTTAGTTTTAAAAGATTAGCAGGATCTGTTAACAAATAGTATAATTTTGAGTACTCTTGTGGGAAGGGGACTAAAGAAGAGTATGATACCATATTTCACTGCATGTTTGCTTTATTCTGTATTGGTTATAATGTTACAGGATTTTACATGTGTCCATTATAGCTTCTTAGTATTGCTGCAGCCCCAAATAGAAGTCATATGTCTTTTGTAAAACAAGGCTTTGTTAAATGCTTTTAATGGTTATGTGCAGCAAGGATAGATTTAAATGAAAACAGTCAAATTGCTTATCCATCCATTTTTCTCCCAGAGACAGTGAATAAATTCTGTAAGAACTAGTTCACTTTCTCCACTCCAATATATTACTGAAGTTTAAGTTTAGGGTATTGCCACTTAGGCAGACATTCTATCTGAATCACAAAGTAAATTCTTTTGATAAAATACACACAAGAAAATTCTTTCATTGCTAATATAAAAAAAAAGTAAAAAAATAGGTCTTTTAACTTTGTTTTGTTCTGAAGTGAGACCTTCAGCAAACTGTATTTTGCATTTGAACTATCATTATGCATCTGATGTAGCATGCTGGTCCTTGAGGCAAGTATCACACCATCTTCTTTGTAATATGAAATGGCTGAATACATCTACTGTTCTTACAGAACATGAGTTGGAATATAAACCTGTCGGACCCAAAAAACTTGATGCCTTCCTGTCTTCAGCTCAGATATATTGTTTAGCAGCTCATATGGAATGAATATGGAACTAAGATTTACGCAGCTTGATTTATTTTATGTCCATTTTACTTCTAAAAAAATACCTCAGCTCCTTCTGTATTGAAATAAATGCAGGTATTGGTGGATAATAGAACATGCAAATTATGTTATCACTGAGGTTTCCCCTTCCTAAGCGTGTCACCTAAGTGAGAAAAGATGGAGTAATATGTATTTCTTAAATTTTTCATTGGGCGTAAACTGGACAAGGTGATTGTGATGAAAGCCTCTTTAGAAAAGGAGTGCGTTGCAAGGAACTGTGTAGAGAACAGCAGACAGAAGGAAGGAATGGATAGTTCTGACCCTAAGGCAATTGTTCCACTTCCTCAAAAAACATTAAAAATAAAACCTTAAATGTCTTCTATCGATCTGTGCATTTGTTGATGTACATATGAGGTACTGTACCTCTGAGCTACTGGTTTCCCATGTTTTCGCCTAGTAGTTATAAGCTCTGGTATTATGCCTTCCTGAGCAGAATGCCCATTTTACTTCTTACTAACTTTATGAATATGTCATTATATGACATCATTCAGTTCCTCATCTTCAAGATGGGTTCCTTGTCTTCAAGGTCTTCTTCAGGACTCCGCCTCACTAGTGCCAATGATGTGACAGTACCACTGTCTCACTCTCTATGTTATAAAAACTCTATATCTAGTAGGGACAAGTTCAGGATGTGTAAAGCTCCCTGAATTCTGGCTGATTTTGGTATCTAGTTGACAAACAGGAGGAACAGAGATGAACCCTAAGAATGAAGTTCAAGTTGTTACAGGTGGGGAGTCAGAAGGGATAGGGAGAACTCCACATCTCTCAAAATTGTTTTGTCTGTTTGTACTGGCTACCCTGGACATCTCCAGTCATCTTTCCTGTAAATCTATGGCCTAAAGTGCTACCTGCTGTTGAAGAATAGATGCTATTGCTTCAATTTTTGTGCGAATGGTTGGTCTCCCATGGTAGTAAAACTGGACTTCTGTCATTCAACAGTGTAAACATTGGATGGCAAAAAAGAGCAACTGTCAGCAGGAAATGTGACTGATTTAAACAGATTTTAAACACAGTGGACAGTATGTTGTTGCCACTTCTAAGTAACACTTCACTGATAGAGTAGCATTGGTAAATCACATCTGATCCATCGTCACTTAAATATGGTTGTGACCTATTCCCTGTTTATGAAAAAATGCTTAAAACAAAAAGGTAGAGGAAGAAGAAAAGACATCACCAAAAATCAATCACAAATGCTTTGGAGCAGGTATTTTTGTATACGGCTGTGGAGAGGCTATGTTATTTTGTGTGAATATTATATTTGCATAAGATTACCTGCTTGGTGTTATTCTGGCTCAATAATTAAATCAAATGAGGCTTCAAGAGAGGAATAGGTATTGAAGAAAACAATGAAGTATATACACTTTATCTCTAGAAAGAATATTGACGTTTCTTACAGAAAAAGAGATGAGCTTGTCACCAGAAAATATTCCTATTCCTATGTTCCTATTGCCACCTCAGTTAACAAACTTATGTTTTGCAGGTCAGAGTCTCAGAGCAAAAGAATATTTAAGTCATTAAAAATTCCTGCCCAGAGAGAAAAAGTGAATGGAGAGGAAATACTTAAATGCATTGGCTAGGAAAGTGTAGGAGGAAAAAGTGTAGGAGGAAGGCTCTTCCCTCCTGGCTAATGTTAGATGTTGTTTCCAAACAGATAACTGAGTTCTCCAAGAAGCACTGAGAGAAATCTAAAAGCCAAATCTGCAGACCATGGATAGGCTTAACCTTTCTCTTCACTTGTGTGCACCTTTTGGCAAAAGGTGTCCCTCTGCCTGTGAGGAACTGTTTGAGGCCCCTTATCAGCCACTGTCACGGGCACCTGAAAGCCCTTTCTAGAGGTGGTCAGCTCCTGTGGGTGTAGTGTAACAGCAGCAGCAGCAACGAGACTCAGTTTGCTCGGTTGGGCCGTTGGCATCCACCCAGAGGAAAGTGCAAAATGAGGCGCTTGTCACCTCAGAGGTGTATTTATGGAGGGAGGTAATTGTAACTGTCTCCTGGCAGTGAGTGAGAAAGGTGAGTGTTGTGGCGGGTCTGAGGTGGAGCGAACTGCAGGAAACAGGAGGACTCTCGTCTCCTGTGAGAATTGCTTACTAAGAGACTGGGGGCACAGGTCACAGGCATGCCCTAGTGCCACTGCATTGGCTGTTAACACATATATTGTGGAAATAGTTTTTTAGACTGCTTTTCAAAGAGGTGAACTTATAGGAGAAGCTTCATAACATAAATAGCTTCCCTGCTTCTGTAACAGGAACAACTGAGATAAACATGGATAAGTGGATAAGTAGTAAGTCTGAGACTAAACCTCTTTTATATCACCTGAGGAATTGCTTCCTTTTAAGGACTTTGGTCTTGTTGACAGTAGGGAGTCCTTTCCCCCATCTGTTCCAGTGCTTAGCTTCCACAACCTTGAGTTACCGGCCTAACATAATGGATTTTCTTGTTAAGCAAATTTGTTATTGAATTATGAAGTCAGAATTAGTGGAATCCTGTAGCTTCTGCAATTACATCTATATTTTTGTACCGTCATACAATGAACTTTATTCATTTATTTTGACAAATGCAGGTTAGCTGTAAAATGGCAGTCTATCACATTACATTATGCAAAATGGTAATGCCTAATTCAGGATTAACAAGTTTAAAAACTAGATGTTTATGACAACATTCATAGGATGATGAAACCTTTGGTAGTGCTGTACTCTGACTGTTTCACGTTAGTTGATAAGTGGCTTACAAACCAGCTAAAAAGAATAGTGGATATTTTTAAGCAGAACAATGTGGCAACAAACACATGACATAATTAAGAACGACGAAGATTGCTTTTAGTGTATCAACTCCCTAAAAACTTGGTTTTCACACTGAACGTGTTACAGAGTCAACACCACCTTGTCCAGCTCTTGGTAGAGTTCTCTGTAAGAGCATTCAGACAAAGCACCAAAGGATAGGATGTTAATGTTGCTGTGACTCCAGTACGGACTATAGGCCCTAATTCTTCAAAGCATTTAAGCGTGAATTTGCACATCAAAGGTATGCACAATGACCTGCTACCCAGCAGCTTCTGGTGGATTAGTACATTGCGTTATAGATGACTAAAAGGCACAACTCTACTGTGCAGAATGGCCAGTTCAGCTCTCTTGCTAACATAATGTTCATTATTAAAAACAAATAACCAAAGGGATTGAACCATATTATCATGTAATTGTCTGATCTTCCTTTTGCATTACAAAATTATTTGTCTTTAACATGGTGCTTGAAGATGCCTTTACCTGTTATTTCCATTTGTTTTTGATTTTGGGGCAATAAATATCCTTCCTAGAAAAGAATTTCTTCTCCTGTCTATACAGTTCAGAGTAAAAGCATATCGTTCAAGATATTTATAAAGCCCTAAACAGAGTGGTTACAGTAGGGAAGCCTGCCAAAACCTTCAGTATAGAAGCACTACTAGGCCCTGCAATAATGTGTCTGATGCACTGGAATACAGGGCACCAGAGAAAAACTCTAAAATATGTTGTGTGTGGTTTTTTTTAACTGAATATGATTTGTAATCAGAAACATTAAAAATATTTTTTAAAAAAGCATTAATTTGAATAGAAATTGTATGTGGTATTTTTAGTTATATTACAAATGTGCTAGACTGTATATTGCAAATATTGGACGCCTACTTTAGCATGTACTGCACTGCAGTAAGATCCATCCTGACTGTTTATCTGTTATCTCATTCAATTCCCTCAGAAAAATGAAATTATGTATTTGTCTTTGTGCTCTTGAAGCAGCAAATTCACTAGGTCGGTTGTATTAATACTGGGTTTATAGACTTTTCCTTCTTTTCTCTACAAGCTTATCAACATTTGTAAATCATTATTTATTTCTAACAAATTTTTCTTGCCCTGCTGCTTAAAATTCTACAGTCCAGGCAGGTAATGCTGAATATGACTGTATTTTCTTTTGGGTGGTCATGGTGGAGTGACAAAGGGAGGAGACAATATCCACAATACAGCATGTTAAAATATTTAGTACTTATTCCTGTAGCACTAAAATTGAATTTTTACCAATGTACAACATATTTTTGTAGCAGTATAATTATTTTTCTCAAGGGGTCAGGGGCTTTTTTCCCCGATGTGGTAAATTAAGCTAAGTCTTTGAGAGTTAATTAAAAATCTCATCTGTTAATTATCTACAGTGTGTGCAAAATAGCTGTTCGTGTAAGTTCTAAAGTCAGAATTTTTTTTATCCCTTCCCTGTTACTGGCTAAGTTAGAAAAATATGCAATTATCCTAAATGTTGCTTTACAACTTTAATTGGAATGCATTAAATTGTGATCAGTGTCAATCGTTATATCTATATTCTAAACTTAAAATTCACTGTGATTGACATAGGGAATAAATATGGAATGTAGGGAATGCCATTATTATTTAATGAATCTCACTTATGCAAATACCAGTAATATTATTATAGCCATTTTTGGTAGTAATATAGCATGTTGTAGTTCTGTACCATTTTTGGTCAGGGTCTGGAAAGATTAAAATCATCCTAATTCTATGATGTTTACTTGGAATAATACTGTTATCAGTGATTCAAAGGATTAACTCTGAACTGGATTTTTGTAGGTATGAGTTCAGAATTATTAACATTTTTGTTCTCATGCTGTAAGTAAACCTAAATACCTTGATATTGGCTTAAAACCTCGTAACTACTATTGCCTTTAGTGAGGGGAATATTTTTCAGATGCAAAAGTCACCGTTTGATTTTGATTCACCACAACTCACTTATGTGTGTGTCTGGGTGTTTTTGCGGGTGGCGGAAGGGTGTTTTGAGGGGGTTGTGGTGGCTTTTTTGTTGGGTTTTGTTTCATTTGTTTTCTGAAAAGAACTAAGGTATATAATAGCCTCTGAAGCTCTGGTGTTCATTGTAAGATTTATTCTCTGCTATTAGTTCCTGGTATGTGAAGTGATGGTGCGTATGTTCACAAGCAAGAAGATAAAGAGGATTTTAAAAATGACCCTAAAGAATTATGCAGTGCTTTTTACGTCGTAAAGTCAAAAACAAGAGAGTGAAATTAAGGTTGTGGTAATGGTTTGGCAGGAACACTTTAAAACCAATGCAAGTACTGAATGCACAAGATCAGTAATCAAGTTGGGAGTCACATGCTGGAAGCAGCAAATATGCTATATTATCTACAAAGATAACAGGCAGTTTTCATTTTTCTTAGTAGCTAATTTAACTACCAGGTTTTTATTGCTACTTCTACTCAGTCCTTCCATTATTAGCTGAAGTCGACATTTCCCACAAAAGTTCAGCCTTGGTAGTAATAATTTGCTGCCGTGTAAAATAAATGACTTAACATAAAATGTTACTGATTGCAGTGCCAGTTGGCACTTTCTTGTTCTCTGTTGAAGTGAGCACAACACATTGTCTATTACAGCTGCACAACTACCCTGTGACCATGGTGTGTTGCAAGTTTTAACATTATTGCTTCTGTATGTATTTTTCCCCCATAAATTATTATTTGCAGAAGAATGTTAATTAGTAACTGATAGATATAAAGATTGCCAGGGACAGCCCATTAATTCCATTTACCTTAATGGCATTTAGATCTTAGCTTGCAGTACAGCTGTATTCACACTGGATTATAAATGTAATTTTTTGCATCATTAACTACCTTGATTAATCTTAGACAGCAAAAGCATAATTATAGAAGCATAGGGCTTGCAATGTGGCAGTTTAAAGTTGTAGCTTTGCTCTTTTATATTTACATCATTGTAAACAACATAGGTTTTGAAAATTTAGACTAGGAAACAGATTTTTCTCGCCTTCTTAATAATTGACTCATGCTTTGTACTAGTCATTTCTCATTTCTTTTACTTGTTTTTTTTTTAGGTTTTATTATGTTTGTGGTTTGTTGTTCTTTTAAATGCCTTTTGTAACATGTTTTGCTTTTGACTGGTGCAATTACTGGATATTTGCGTAGTAATTGACCACCATTAGCAAAGTGTTTGTTCTGCTCAAAGAGTATTAAGGAAAGCACATACAGTCTGTGTCTGATTTCTGTGGAGGCCCAACGGAGTAGAAACTTACTGCCAAAAGGTGTCATTGTAATTGTCACATTGCAGTCATCACGAATGTCCTCGTTAGAAGTCTGACAAACACTGTCTTGGGCCAAACAAGAGGACAAATTCAGATACCCGCCACAGACTGGATCAGATTTCATGAGGTCCTGGTGTTCCAGAGAGCAGCCAAGAAATGGCATGTTCTACTTGAGTTCATGTTTAATGTTACTAGTTGGGAAAACTGACCTGCCTGGTATCAGAAAAGCTTTTGCCACGTAGGGTTTTTAGCTTGTTTTTCTGGTTTTAAGCAGTAAAAGGCGATGTAACCCTACACTGATTGTGTGTCTTTGGTGTAGTACTGTCTTATCAATACAAAACTGATGTGACAAATCCCCACCCGGATAAGTTCATAATACTACTCAAAGTGTTAAACTTCCAGTTGCAGTTAATAGTAAGAAAGACAAGAAGTGACAGAAAGAAAGAGAGAATTTGTACTGGTAATGTCATTTCAATAATTATAAATCTGAAAGGAAAACTAAAAGCAGTTACTTGGATGACAATGTTTCAGAAATGCTATTTGTAAACAGTTAATGGATGGTTCTCAAGAACATACTGGATTTTTCAGGATCAGTTGGAACTGCTGCATGCTGCAAATGTGCTGTTTGGCTCCTCTCATGGAGTGTGAACTGGAGATTTTTTGAAGGGAGAAAGAAGAAGAAAAATTTTCCAGTGATTAATTCAAATTGGTGATTGCACAGATGCTTTTTTAATAACATGGATCTCATGTGTGGAAGGGTCTGAGCAGGTTCAAGTCCATTTCAATATAAGAAACTACGCTGTTGTTTGGAATTTTGTATTTGACTCTCCTGGCTTCTTGTTTCAAACTTAAGGCACAACCATTGTAGAGGCAATCTGCTACGCAAATTACAAGGAGATTACAGTAAGTGCAGGCTTCTCAGTAGTGCCTAAAAAGGCAGCACTTTTAAGAAGACACAGGAAAAGAAGAAAGGTAGAGGTTTGGAGCACTGAAGTTTGCAGCTGCTCCTGAAGTAAAAGTATTTATTTAGTTCTCCTGTCCCATAGCAGAACCTTTTGTGCCTGCAGCTGCTCCTGAGAGCTGTCAGGGTAAAAGCTTCCCTCCTGCTAGGTCAGACTGTCTTTCAAAAGAAGAACCAAGAGCCACCTGAACTGTGGTGAGGGGTTGGACAAGGGCGCTGCTCTGAGCTAGGAAGAAGGGGCTGGTGGAGGAAGCGGTGGGTTCAACTCCACCTTCAGGCACAGACCTCTGCAGTGACCTTGAACCATTACTTACTCTCAGCTCCTATCTGTAAGACGAGGATAATATTTCCTGGCCTTTTAAGTGTGTCACAAAGATCCTGCTCATTAATGATTAATCCTGGCACATGAATGTGTGCAGTTACATAAGTATTAAGATCTGGACGTAATTGTCAAAGCTGAGATTCAAGGTCAAGTCTTGGTTTGAATTTGTTCCATCAGAGTGCCAAGATAAGCAAGAGTAAGTCCTGCTGGATAGAGTTCATCTTTAATATAACTTCAGGATAAAGATCAAAGAGCTTTATATTAGCAGGAGAAATGATGTTTTTATTGGTGATGTTATTTTTATAATCACAGATAATTAAATAGGTAGAAAATAAAACCAGTCTTGGGGCTGAGAGCCCTGCAAGCATCAAAGAATGTAGAAGCAAACCCTCTGGGATTTGCACTGCACTTTTGGTGTCTTCATTTTTTTCAGAATTCTTTCACTAGTTGCTGCTGTCTTATCGGGTCCCTCTCGCTTACTCTTTGTTGCAGATATCTCCGAGGCAGAGCTTTTACTATAAAAGCAGAGACAATGCACCCATACGGTATCCACAGGCATCAAATCATACATAAAAAATGAACTCTTCAAAATAACCAGAGCTGGGCTGTTTGTGCATTGCGGAGTTTCTTTTCTGAAAAGATATGCTAGCAGTGCAGATGTCTTTAAGTACTTGACTTGCAGGCAACAACTAGACTTCACAGGGAATAAATTTGCCTGTCTTCACATCCATAGGTACTTGTGTGAGGTACTCCAGACATAGATGATTTTGAATCAATTATGCCTTGCTGTCAAGTGCTAAGGCGTAAGGCTGTGAATGAGAACAAGTGGATTTGCCAAAAGTTCTAGTACAGCTCAGTTTTCATACATTAATTACCTGCCTGAAAGTAATCTTTGTAAAGCACTGTAAAATGCTCAGATGAGACTTCCTATTGTGTTTAAGTTCATAATATACATGAAATCTTTTTCAACCTGATTAATTCAAAATACTCAACAGTACCCTGTCTTTACTGGGTGTTAAGCAATACTGCAGTTCTGGGTGGGGGTCAGCTGAGGAGATGGAAGAACTCTCAAGGCCACTTGCCTGCAGTACCTCAGTGTCTATCTGCTTCATTCCTTCCTTTTTGCCCAAATTCTTGTTCCTATCTACATGTATTGGTTCTTCCAGGGTGGAACCCCAAATGGACACAGAGCATGCCTTCTTACGCACTGGGCTGTAGCCTGCACCACAGTCCTCACCTGGTCAATGAACATCTGACTACCTTGTGTGTGTCAGTATCTATACATCACCAATATAGTCGGAGCTGATTTGGAATAAGGGCGACCAGTTTGAGTATGCTTGACCTAAAATCATGGAGACACCAAAATCAGCATGAAGTAACTTTAAACAGTCAGAGAATTCATGAAAAGAAGTGAACTAGGTCCAAGACAAATCACTAGTATAGAAAGAAACCATGTCACAATCTGCAATAATGGTGAAGAAGTGAATGAATTCCCCCTTCTTATATTGTCCTTTCACAACAGAAAAAAAAAAAAAAAGTAGCCAAAGTAGTCCCAGAAATTGAAGGCCCCTACTACCTCCACATTTTTTACTTTGTAGGCATATTAATACATACTTTTGGTAGCGGACTTCTGGAAGGAGTGGAGGCTGCTGCTGTTTTAAGCCTGTTTTGAGATATCTTGAACTTTTGGGCTAGTATTTCTTTATGCGCACAAGTAACAACAGGTTTTCTTTCCTTCCTTTGTTTCATTTAGTTCTGGTTTGATCTACAAAAAAGCTCAGAAGTCAGGGTCAGAATGGTAATTCCCTGGCAATACTTTTTTCTAAATTTTAATTTTGACATATCATTCAGATAAAACTTCAAAGATAAAATTGCACGGAAATATATGCTGTTAACTTTTCATCTTTTTCCAAATGATATAAAAACACGTTGAGAGTTATTTAATGCTTCACATTTCAGAGATGGGTAGGAAGGGATTAAAGCACTTCAAGTAGTGAATGAGCCATAACTATATTCTCCACAGCTGTTCAGTGCACTCAGGATAGTGCTAATGATTCAGTCACTAAGACTGACAGGAGACTTGGAATGAACCTCCATGGCAATCTGTAGAGAATTACTCAAAAAGTGCAGTCACTATGTGGGTACCCAGTGCAGGTATAAGGGTGTTCTTTTCATCAAAAGGGAATGTAATTTTGGTTTTATACCATGAAGAAAATGTGAGACTTTTCAACTGGTGAGGAGTTGAGTTAGTAATGTAATAATCTCCATTTGTACTAAATTATTTTTTTCCTGTCTGTTCCTACTTTCTGTATCTTAAAGAGTCTGAAGCAGAAATCAGGTTGATCTTAATTTTGCAGTTACAAATACCTTATTAAAATAGAAGCCACATTCTGACCACCTGGTTCTCTCATCTTCTTGACACCTTGTTCGGCTTTGTACCAAATTCTAATGCTGTTTATGCGTACATAGTTACTAAGCACAGCAAGGTTTATTTTTGTTACTATGTAAACTCTCAATCTATACCAAGACAATTTACTATTTTTTTTTCATTTTCCTATTTCATATTTTTCTCTCTCTCTCTGTGGAAATGATTTTCCTGAACATACAATGTCATCCTGGTTCAGAAGTTCAGGCGGATTTTAGAGCTAGTAATGTTACAGAGGAAGTAAACAGGTTAATGACTTCTCCTATGGACCATAATCTATGAGCTGAGCAAAGAGATGTAATGCTCTTAGTGATCTATATGAGGGCTATGAATATAGCTGTGCACATTACTTACCCTCATACTTAGCCATTACCTATTGTAAGGGTATATTCAGCTGCATGTTCGAACTATACACTTCGTTTCCCATATGTGAAGAGTCTGGGGAACATTATTTTTCTATGTTGACTGCTCATGATGAAATCAATTTAAGTAAAATTGTCTTGACTCTCAGGATGTGAGGTGATACGATGGCAGTTGGTCACATAGTTTTATATCCTTGAATTTTCTTAATAAAGATAGTACAGCATTTCTTTTGAGAGAAGGAAATGAAGAGGTTTTATGTGCTTTTTTTCCTAGCTGACTTAAAAAAAAAAAAAAAAGGCAAAAAAAGCAAAAAAAAGTCTGTGGTCAAATAATTTTACCAGCAAATGTCAACGCTCGCACCTGAAGTGAAATGCTTCCACCAGATTTGGAAGACAGACATCCATTTAAGAAATGGGAGAGAAATTAAATAATTTTCTAATTACTCTGTTGTAAATATTTGTCAGAGACCTAGTAACTAAACAAGTAGAGCAGCTTTGGTAAATGTTTCAGCTGAAAAGTTGAAGAGTTTTACTCTGAAACAATTATGAAATGAGAGTCTGGAAAATTATTGTCTCTCCAAGATTCAACTACTGTATTTTAGCCTTTGCTTCATGAAAATATTTGCTCACTCACACACCTTTGCCAAAACCCAGGATAAAAATGTTCTGTCCTTGCAACACTTCTTTCTTTTCATGGTGTGAGGTATGGATAAAATAACGGGGTCCCTTTAGTCTCTTATTTTCTGGGTCTACAAATAAGGCCTAAGAATTGTAACTTCTCCCAGTATTAAATCTTAACGCACTAAGACAGATTTTGAAACGTGTTGAAATGTTACAGAAGTATAGATTTGACAGAGTATTTTAGTAATGTCTGAAGCATCCCTTGGTCTTTTTCAGGTAAGAATGTATGTTTTTAAATATTCTAATTATACTCCACACCTTAGTTCTTAATGGTTTTTTTGGAGTCACCAGAATAAACATGGTAAATAAGAAGAATTTTAAAAATAAGCTAAAAAAACATAGCAGCATGATCAGGAAGGTTGCATTGCAGAATTGTTTTCCCACTCCTTAAACACGTCTATACAGTCAGTTCTCTGAAAAACATGTAGTAGTTTGTAGAGACCACTTTGGAATCTCGTACTTGTGAGCAATTCACTTGTAAGAGTGAATCAAGTGTCTCTCTGCCAGTTTGTTGTCTGGCACACATCCTGCTTTTATTGTTGTTGTGATTAGAAAGACCCACTATTATTAAATACCAGTTATAACATTTGGTACAGTTTTCCGAAATTCATTCACATATAAATGATGCTATTGGGAATTTGTTGTGTAACCCTCATTATGCCTGCCAATCTTTTGTTCCAAGCTCTTTTCTTAAGCACAAAGCATGAAAATGCCCTTAGCTTTTTTTAATGTGTTCTTTTTCTCACGAGCTTATTTTTGCTTTGCTCTTGGTTGAAGCTGAGAAAACAAATGGCATTTGTGAACCTTAGCTTTTAATCTTTGTTGGTATCTTTAGATGTATCTTTAGAGAGAGTATGACATTTATCTGCTTTTATTTTAAGGAATTGTTTTGTGTTTAATAATTTTTTTACTGTCTGCCACTGCTCATCTAAGTGAGCATCCGAAAAGAAACAATCCACCCCTTCTTTCCACACTACTTTGCTAATGCCTACTAGAAGTGGAGTGAGTAATTCTCCCACTTTCAAGGTGGTCTGTTTCATGTTAGTCTGGTTTTATGCTGCAATTGTTGTATTGAGCATTGTCCACCAACTTTATGGATTGTGAGTCCAACTTGCAGTTGTAAGGCTGAATTTAGTCTGTGTAGCACCTTCATAGACGAATCTGAAGTCAGGAACTATGTGGTGAACATATGAAAGGCAATACAATAGTAAGTACTGTTAGGTATATTAAGTTGGGTAACTGGAACTAGTATACACTTTTATTCTTCATTTCTGAGAAAATACCATCTGTTATCTAGCAGAGAAGTTTTGAAAATAAGTTAATTATATTTATAAAGTACTCGGATCGTGAGTCAATGAAGGCTGTAGAAGAGCCAGTGAATAGGCTGATCATTCCCATTGGGATCGAGGCTTCAGCTTTGTACAGTAAATGAGGTCTAGGGCTATTCATTGAACCCCTTGGACAAAACACATTGAACAGTTGCTCATTAAGTGAACATTGTCCATCTTCTGAACAGAACAAAGCCAGGATCTTTCAGGAAAAATATGTGAACATATTTCAAAAATGTAAATTCATAAAGGTGTTAAATTAAGGCTTATAAGCATTTCATGTTTTTAAGGGCTTGATCTGCAACCTTAATTTTCTTTTAGCACTGTGCGTTTCTGTATTTAACATACGTACACATATATACACTGATTTGTTCCAGTTTGACAGTCCTTTGCATGTTGTTTAGTGTGTTTGATTAGCATAATCACTGTGTGATTATTTCTCACTAGCCTTAACATATGCAAATTCTTGTCTTTTGACTGACAGCCATTAATAGACAATCAGAGTATAAGGATTTGCATAATCTCTGTGTGGTTACAGTATTTCTGTGCAATACCACCGTGAATGCAAATCCTTTTGCTCTGACTGATTTCTGTATATTCAAGCAGTTTGCCAGAAATACTACTGCTGCCTCAGCATCTTATTGCCAAGTGGAAAAATTTACAAGAAAAAGACAACAAAAAAGAAAGTAATAGAGAAATACTAGAGTCACGTCAGAAAGGTGACTAGACAACTGCTACAATTAAATAGCTCCTTAAAAAAATAACCCTTACACTCTTACAGGATTTCAACAAGAGAATAAAAGGTTTATTTTGGAAATTCATTCTGAATTCAGGTTGCACAGACCAGTTACATTGCTTGGGAAGTGACTACAGTTTTCGTTTTGATAGAAATCGCTATTTAAAGAAAAGTAATTCCTCTGTAAATATTGCACATTATTGTAGTTGTTGCAGGTATTTTATATGAATTATTTTGTATTTAACTAGGTTGAGTCATACTTCTGTTTTATGTGCATGAAAAGCATCAGGTTAGTTCTGCCCTGTTTTGTTGGTAAGAGCAGAAATAGTAGATGCTGAGAAAAGATGTGCAATGCTGCGTTCAATTCACTGCATAATTACTAGGGCAATACTGAATAAATTAGCTGTAAAAGGATAAATCATGCATGGTAGCACATCTAGAACATGTATTTTAACTATTTGACATCATATTGTTCTACTTGCACATGAAACCAGAATATTGTTGAACATTCATTTTTTTGTGTTTAATTATGCTTACTAAGCTCTTCCCATCATTCCTTTTGAATTGTGTTCTTTGGTTAGTTTAAAAGATTCTTATTCACAGATTAATGTGGTGTTGAAAAAATCCCCTGGACTGCTGTCCCTAACAATGGGATGTATTTCTCATGGAAATACAGAATGTCAAATATACAAATCACTGAGCTGTTGTTGAACTGTTCTGTTTCTGACCTGGACACCAGTATATTAAGAGTGCATCATGTAGATTGTAAGTTATGGGTCTGACGCTTCTGGAAAGCATCAGACCTACTACATGTGCTGCGCAGATTTTTTTTTTATTTTAATGCAGTAAATAAATACTTTCAAGGGGTCTGAGAAGGATGTGCGCATACAGAAGTGAACTGCAATGTGTGTCACTTAGTAGTTGCAATAATTTCTGGAAGTTTTAGACCTGTTTCGTATGCTTTGTCCAGCTTGAACGTGCAGCTGAAGTAGATAGCAAGTATCTCCTGGATAAGAAGGAGCTACCAGCCAGCTGAATAATGCCCATAATATGAGCACTCTATACTGGCAATATGAGGCTGAATGTCCAGCAGGTCTCCAAAACATCAGAGTTTCTGCATCAGCAATAATATAACAATGTAAAATAATATAATATTGCTGCATCTGTAGAATTGACCAGCATGATTGCAGGGGAAATGATTGTGAATAATTGATGCTACTGAGATCAGAGAGAAACTGCTCAATTCTCAATTGGAAATAGTCAAATTACGCCCTGAGAAAATTTCTGGTTCAAAAAGTCCCCTAGCTGTAAATAACAGTGGCTTTACATGATTGAGGAGCTTTCCTATAGCTTTAGTAACAGCTCTTCTGTGTTTCTGCTAGTATGTTACATTTACAATGCAGTAGGCAGTTTTATGTTTGAACTGTTTAGTGTTAAAACTGCGTCCATCATGCAGTTTTAAAGATGGATTAAGTTCACCAGTAAGTATGAATTGTGGAGGATATGATAATATTTCGTTCTTTTTTGTTTGTTAAGGCATTATGTATGTTGTTGGTACAGGATTGACGCTGTTTCCGATGCTCTTGTTAGTTTCACCATTTGTTGGAACATAAGAGAATGAATTAAGGGAGCCCCCACTGAGTTATCTTTATTTCTTATCAATTTTACAATTAGGATCTTTACAGAAGTCTCAATTCATACGTGGAAATATTAATAACTTGCCTGCAAGTATATTACAGTGTGCTTGTTTGACTTAATTTTTGCACTTACATTTAAATATGTTTATAGAAATGCAGACCTAAGGTAAGAAACAGTAATCAGAATATCATTCACTTAATGTTACTTTCATTTTAACATTGTGTTCTGTTAGCATCTGGATTTTAAGAAGTTCTTAGAGGTGCTGAATTCACTTACTGAATTCACTTACCTGTTCCAGCAATGGAGATCAGTCTTTTGGTGGGTAATTTTTTGTAAATTACCACTAAAATGATCTACTGCAATTTTTTTCCTGAGAGCTTCAATGACCTCACATGTATTTCTGCTCACTTAGTATAGGACTGTAGTGATTTGAGTCAATCTTTTGCAGCTAATTTCTTTGGTTTTGAGGTAACAAAACTTTCTTACTTACTTCATTGTTTTGAGCCTACGATATGTTCTGAACAGGCTCTGGGAATCTACATTATCTTCATCCTGTGACCTGGAGGCTTGTTTATAGATGTTAATGCAATGCCATTAGTTTACTGTCAACCTCAAGCATTTGAAATGCACATGTTGTGCCCTTAGCTTGAATATGTAATTAAAAAAAATAAAATTAAAATAATCCCCTTTGGTTCATACCCTTTTGTGATTTGAGCCTTTCTGGATCAAAGCTGCATGCTTTCCTTTACTATTTGTTGTTATTTTTAACTTGGGCATACTCTCATGCCTCTGGGAGAAGTCACTTAAAAAGGACTAATAAAATTTATATCTATTAAAAAATTGTTGAAATTCAGGAAGACCTATGGGTTTGAATTTTAGTTTCCACATTAAAAAAAAAACAAAAAAAAAAAGAATGCATGTTTATTATTTGTGGAATGATGTAAAATTTACGTTTCCAAAGGATCAAATTTCTCTGTAGGTAAAATTTACTTGCCAGGGTTTTACCTTCTGCAGATATTTAATGAAATTTAATGAAGTGGAGGCTTGAATACAGGAGGCCTTCAAGGATAGCTGCTATGGTGATTCTGGAAGAGTTGCCCAGACAGGCAGGATAACATGGGATCTCCTGGGTCAGCTTCTTAGTGATTTTGTGGTAGATGTTTCATCCAAAATGGTTCATAAAACAGCTACTTCTTTTCTCTGCAGTCCACAAAATAAAGAACTCTTCTGTGCTCTACGGAAAGCACAAGAACAAAGAGGAACATGGCTAAGGTCATTGGGCTCACAAGGTTGAATTTGAAAGAAACCAGCATAACCAAATGGGAGCAGTAAGGTCAAAGCTAAGAAAATGGAGCAAAGAGCTATCTTCTGCCATGTCCTTGGTTGAAGCCTAGGTTTTGTTGATGTGTAGTAAGTCCCTGAGGATCTTGGGAAGTGAGTCCAGTATTTGATCAAAGAAAGTAAATATCATGTTGCCACAAATTTCAGTTTCAATAATTTCAAATAATATATTATTAATGTGCATTTTATGTATTGAAATAAAAAATTAACTGAATATTAAACCTTTCATATTTATCTTCATTGCCCAAACTAATGGTTACCTTGTGGTTTGAAGTGAACCTTGAGCAATGTGCTATCCCTATACTGACCACAAGGAAAACTGTGACACAGCCTGCGTTACGTAGTAAGATATATCTAGTGCTGGATAGTGGAGAAGCAAAAGGTAGTGAACAAGTCAAACACAGGGCATCTTGCCCTCTTTGTGTGGTAACTTACAGTGCAAATAGATTGGCGAGAGGAAATAAAGGGACATCTTGCAAATCTTGCTCTCCTGCATGGCTTTGACAGCTGAATCATAATCTTTCATGTGAATTGCAAACCTCTCTGTTCTTTACTGTAAATGGGAGTAAATTTAATCAGTGTCATCTAAGAAATAAACCTAGCAATTGTAATATAGCAGTAGCAATGAGTAAAAAGCAGATTTTATCAAAGTTTATCATGATAACTTCTATTTTGAAAGCAAATTTATTTACATAAGTTGAAATACCATTTATATGTGTAATTAGTAACATTCAGTGAGCCTAGAAGTGCTTGGAGATTCTGTTAAGTATCTCAGCACTCACTGATTATCTCAGCTACATGATGTTATTTCCCTCTTTCTACTTCCCTGCAATCCTTGCTCTCTGTTTTCTGGCAATCAGCTGCCTCTCTTTGTTCCTCTGACTCTCAGCAGGGCTCCCCTCTGTCTTCCCGTGTCTGTGAGACCTGAGTGCTTATCATGCTGCACCTGGGTATCCTGTTACCTCTCTCAAATTTCCTGCATAAAACTTCTGGAGGTTTTTCTGGTGCTTTTGGATGTCTATTTGAAATTTATGGATTGGTGGTATTTCCCAAATGAAATCTCCTGGAAAAAATAATAATGTCAAACACCACTCCAGCAGTCTGTCCCAGCTTTATTAGAATCTGGGGCTAAGTGTTGAAGTTTTATTCTGCTTTGCGGTATCAAAGAGCAATTGGCAGAGAACAGATGCTTACTTTGAAGCAGCTTTTCTTAATCAACCTGGAGGCTGTCCAGAACACTTCTTCATCTAGAGCCACAAACACAAATCATCCAGTTCACAGTAAGGCCATGTAGCTGTATATCTAGAAGTCTGCATCTTTAGAAAGAGAAAGGGAAGTGTGCAGATGGATTTCTGGCTCAGCAGATAAACAAGAGAAAATCTGTGGAATGATTAGGAAAGAAACTCCACATTTTTCCATGAGAACAAAATTAAATAAGAAATAGACCAACTATTCCATGCATTCATGATTTTTCTCAATTCTGAAAAAATGTCTCATTCTTAATATGTGAGCATCAGTTCCCACAAAAATCCAACCCTATTTAGAGCTATAATGCTTACTGTGAAGATGGGTAAATCCAACCCAAAAAATTAGTTGTTCCATCTTATGAACCATGGTGGTACCTTTCATATAGCCCTTAGAGAGCTTCTTTGTTGGCCTTCCTAACTTATGGCCCTTGTTAGATAATGTGAAAGAGTTTAACGTGTTTGTTAGATAATGTGAAAGAGTTTAATGTGTTTACATGGAATGCTAAGCTAATAGTGTCTCGCAACTGTGGTTAATGTGAAGGCAAACAGTTACACTGGATCGAAGAAGGCACAATTTCTTGTTACCATGTGCTGACTTACATATCTGAGCTTGAAGTTTTTCAAAGTATTTTAGACCTGCAGTGGTGAAAGGAACTGTCTTTCTTTTCTAAAGAAATTTAGGCTAAATTTTTCCAAACTTCAGCAGCAATGAAATAGTGTCATTTAAGACCAGGTTATGCTTTACTGTCAAAAATAGCAGGGTAGAGGTCTATTGGTTCTCCTGGCATAAGAAGTCACCTCTTGGGTAGTGGGTAGTGGAGCAGTTGGAAAAAAGAAGAGCTGTTACTACCTATTTACTTTCCTATGTGATGGTGTTCTTTCTGGTCTATACAATGGTTTTTTTGGACCTTGGGCTTTTTCAAGATGATGTTGCTGAGTAAAATGAATGTCCCTAGCACATGGTTTGATCCCCACGGAAAGTCTCACACAGCATGATGTGGTGTTTCAGAGCTTGATATACTCTGACCTTAGCCATCACTGTTATTTTAGAGATATATTACAGTGGCATCCCTAGTTTCTAGGCGGGATGGGTATTCTTTTACATTGGTAGTTGCACAAATGTGTGAGGTATTTCACTTCCACATCAAATTGAAGAGGATGTTCAAACTGAACATTTTTTCCAAACCTTTCTACAAAGCTCTGCCATTTTCCTTGTTCTTTTTTTTTTTACCAGTCTGAATTTCTTTTCAACAGGAATTAGTTTCATGACCTGTTTCATATCTGACAATGAACAGCTGTCTGGTGATGCAAAATTTCTGTAGTGAGCTGTTCTGGATTCACTGCAATAGAGGCCATGACTGTCTACCATTACAGCTTCAATGAATAATTGATTACTCTAAGGGAAAGCTCTGCTTCTTTATTTATCAAATAACCCGTTGCTAATAGACTAAGAAAAAAAAGTGAATCATGGGGACATGAGCATAGAAAAAGTTTTGGGTATTTTTACTCATACAAATAGTTGCATTTGCAGCATCAAAATCTGTGAATTTTTAACAATGCGATTTAAAGATAACTATCAGTGGCTTTACCAAGCTGCTGGAAAGCTATTGCTAGATCTTACAAACATCTGTCAAATGCTTCTCGTAAAAAAGAAATATAGATAACTTTGATCAATGAATTTGGGGAATTTGATTTCAATCCTTCTTGTAAATAAGTCTCTTGAGTAGCTTTTGTGAAATTCTCTGCCAAAATGGTGCATTTTGTTATGGGACCCTGACTTGCAGACGCTACCAGATCAGCGTTCTGGTAGAGGTTAGTTCAGAGTAATGCTTTTCATGGAAGCTGAAATTCATCCTTAAAATAGGGCTTATTCAAAATATTTTCTTCTAAATGGCTGTGAAAATAATCTTTGGAGGATTTGGATTTTTCATAGGTTGTGCAGAAGTTGTTTTATGGAAAAGATTTAATTTATTAGTTCCTGGGAAATGATTTTTCACAACATTGAACTATTGTGTGTTATTGTGGAGTTATTTGTATATAATATTCACCCACATTTCCATTGATCCTTTGCTTAGTAGTTTTGTTTAAAATATTCTTGTGTCATATAGTGAGCTAGCTTTCCTATGATGTATAAAGACATGAATTGGTGTTTTGATAGGTAAACTTGTTCAGCATTTACAGCTTTTAGCTTTCTTCAGTAAAAGGGAGATTGATACATATAGAATTGAACTAAGGATATGTATTTCAAGGTAGCTAATGACACTCTTCTCTGTTCCTGTCTGTACTACCTCTTTGTAAAACTACATGAACAAGAAATATTCATTTTCAAAGAAAAATAATACTTTTTGGTAGTGTGGGGTATGGTATGGCATGATGCAGAATCTGTTTTGAGACTACAGAAAGCGTAGCATACAATGGAACAGCAAAAGCTTTTATTTTTATTTTTCTTCTCTCTTTACAGATGGACCCAATTCAAAAAGCTGTAATAAATCACACATTTGGGGTTCCTCTTCCTCATCGAAGAAAGCAAATCATATCATGCAACATTTGCCAGCTGAGATTTAATTCTGATGTAAGTTGATCATTTTGTATCAGATTAGAAATATGTAATCTTCTAGGATGTGCCATAATTTGCATAAATTGAACCTAAATGAAAGGTTGTGATTTCAGTTTGTGGCTCAGCAGGTTAAAAAGCTGTAGGATGCTTCAAATAAACACAATTATTTAGTAGTGTTTATACACCCGGCCAGATTATCCCTGCGGATATATCCCTGCAAGCTCATCAGCTTCAGTTGTGCTGCACAGAGTGTAAATAGGAAAATGGATTGATCCATTACTGCTAATAAGGCAGAAATATTTGCTGGGTCTTAATTCTTCTACCAGTCCTGGTTATGTTTGCCTTCCTTTTCAGCCTGTAAATGTTAGAAACTATTCAGAGATACTTATAGTCCTTGTGGATCTACCAGCCTTTTTCTATCCTTACAACAATATCTCCATCTAGCTGGAATTGTATTTTAATGTTCCTGTCCTGCCAGTACAAGCTTTTAAAAAAAAAAAAAAAAAGCGGGTGATTTTTCTCACTCCTCCAAAAAATGAAGTAGAACAAGGTGAACTGGAGATGGTCTTTAACATACAGAGGAAACCCATCCCTCATAATTACCCAAGGAGGCTGTGCTGCGGTGCTGCTTGCTGAGGAATACCTGTTCTGTCATAGAAAAGCTTCTTAGAATTTAATTCCTTTATTTCCTTCTCCAGGATCATTGTGTGTGCAGACAAAACCTAACAGAGTACAATGTATTTTCTTCTACTATTCTAGTCTCTCCAGGAAGCTTCTTGACATGGGTATCGCTGGTGGAAACTTATCTTCCCCTAACAAATGTCTTTCATTTACTACCTGTTATACTAATTTGAATAGGGAAGTTACTTCAGTCAGAATAAAAGTGTTTGAATTTAGAGCAAGGTTCCTTCCTCTACGAGGTTCCTTCTTCGTGCTAGTCACATGAAGAAGTGGAATAATTATTTTGTGCTGCTGCTTCTTTGTAGGCAGCTATTTATGTACAGTTTGTACCTATTTCTAGGTTATCTTTTATTTATCAAAGCCATGAACTTATCAAAAACTTAGATTGAACATTGAAGCCTTCTTTTAAGGATTGACCATCTAGAGGTGAAAATAGTACAGCTCTTTTTATTCCCTTCAGCTTTTTATTCCTTAGAAATAATTTTAACAAGATCTCAGTCACAATTTCCAGACCAGTCAGCATCATGTACTTACTTTCACTGATGACTCCAGGTTTTCTAGTTCATGGACTGAATGGGCACCTTCCTTTTGCAACATTGACATCATTCTCAAATGGTGGTGCAGGGAAGGGTAATACTTTCTCTGGAGCTGTTGTGTCCCTCGCAGATAAAAACAGAAGAGTCAAATTAGGCTCTTTCATTTAGACCCAGATGCTAGAGTTAGGACTGTGGATACTGAGCCATTCATAGGGAGGGGATGGTGGAGACTCCTGGGCTACAGTGGATCCCACTGACTGAACAGCCCAGTTCGTCACTCATAATTTTCAGCTTTGTCTTAGGAAAAAGCATGTCACACTGAATCATACATAGTATACAGTGCAAGAGACATCAAACACTTAGGTGTTACATACTAAAGTGAAACACCTCCTTTCAGAGAGGGTATATCATTTGTTACTCTGGAAAAAGATCCAGACAAAAGAGAGGATGAACACATAATTAAAATGACTTAGTCATTAGTGGATCACAACTCGGATTGATACACAGAGTGGAAAATTTTCCAGCTGACAGGAGCTAGGCATCTTCCAGAATAAAATGTTGGAAATAAAAATTACTTTACACAGAAGTAAACAAGATGTCAGTGGACACTGATATTTCCTACTCAGAGGACTCATATGCTCCCATAGTGTTCTTTTTCTTTTGCTCTTAGAAAGAGTTCCAAAGAAGAGATGGGGAAGAAGCAGAGGCCATTTTCAGATTCATCTACAATGTCCAAAAAAAATATTTCAGAAGAACTCTATTCATTTAGACTGTTCACAGCAAAATAATGGAAGAAAAGCTGTTAGGCAGATATTTAATTGTCCCTTCACACCTTCAAGTGATAGAGGCTTAAACTCCAATTTGCCAACACAGTTCAGTATAAGGTTGATCTAATGCTTTCTTCTCTCAAAGTAGATCAATATCTTTAACTTTATGGAATGGGGAGACCTTCTTGAGAAGTATCTTTTACTTTCCAGTTTTAGTATTCACCTAATTTTTAAAGGAATCCCAGTGTATCTGATTGATGGAGAGATTATGATCCCACAGCTGCTCATTGATTAATCTGGGGTGATATCTCTCCCCCTTTTCCCTACCACACAGAAGAGATTTGGGGATGTCTTTATGATGGTCTCCTCTCATTCCAGTGCATATAGTTATTACTGCTGAAAATCACAAAGTGCTCTGCAGAGGTTTTTCAAGAAATAAATAGTCAGGGTTCCACTGCAGTTTAGAAATGCTTTTCTGTAATGTGAAGGCAATAGGCAGAGCGAAGTTCCTCCCTTGTTTGGGTAATTATGAATGTCCACCAGGTTTTTCAGCAAAAATGTGCTAAAATAAAGATTTAATGTTGAGACTGAAAGGAAAGATTGCTTTGAAGAAAAAGAGCTCTTAGCAATCATTTTTTGATAACTCTACTATATGAATGACAAGCACACACGTTGTAATTTTTTCTCTTATTATGAAAAAGTTTTCATTTACTGAATATTCCTACCTTTCATTTTCGTCATATTTTGTTGAACGTGTTTTAAAACCATAACAACAATAAATAGCTTTTCTGTTCAGAAACCTAGGGCTTTGTGGCTGTTCTACCAATATGTCTTTATTTTTAGATGCTGGAGATAGGATTTACCAGAGTAATGAATAGAAATTCCATTTACCCACTGCACGACAGTATTATGAAAATGTTTACAATGAAACTGGTCTGTGAGATTTTTCATTTTTGCAGAGAATACAGAATTTTCTCCCCTTTGATACAGATTTCTTTCAGAGCAGAAGAGCTTTTTTTCTGGTTACATGGTATCAAAATTACATTTCAAAGAAAAATGAGAAAAGGCAGTACAATAGTCTAAAATCGTTTAGCTTCTTTCTAAAGGAGATATCTATAAATCTTCCTGACAGCTGTGTGTTCAGTATTTCTTTTTAAAATAAATCTTCTCATACAAGGGAAGGGAGGAATGAGCAAGTAACCAAAGCTTCTCCATGCTGAGAAAAAACATTAGAACACCAGAGGTAGATTATGTGGAGTCTGTTTCAAGCAGTGAATTTTTTTTTCTTTTTATTTACATTGCGAGAGATCTATATATAACATTTACATTCACATTGTGCATCCAATACAGGGCAAAACATTTAAGTATGTGGTTAGCTGCAAGTGTATGAGTTGCAATTTAGATTTTGGCAGCTGCCGAGAGCTATTGCACCAATTCAGAAGAACTGTTAAATGCATTGCTTTGTAGTAAGCATTTAACATCTGCTAAAAGCAACCGTTAAAATGAAGTCCAGCTGACTTCAGTAGGACAACTGATGCCTACAAGTAGCTGTAGGAGTAAATTCTCTGCTAACATGAGCTATCCTTAAACAAACAAACAAAAACCGCAAACAACTCCATGGCTTGGAAAAAAAAGCACTTACTAAATTTTCCTTGTTTTTTGATCACCTGTCTTGGCTTTTTAATCTTCCTTTACCCACATTTCTAATTTCATCATTTGATCAAGGTAGTGACAGTGTCTGTTAACAAAGTCAAACCTTGCAAAGAGATTCTCTCTTTCTCTTCCCCCTCGTTTAATTCATACGGCCGAGCAAGAATCCAGCTTCCTTTTAGAGAAAGATTGGGCAGCATTTTTATGTACTCACAGGACCTGAATTCCATTGTGATACACTGTAAAAATGTTTCCAAATATGTTAGCCAGAAATTATTTTTTTACTTAAACAGCAACAGTAGTAATGTTCTCCTGAAAATCATGAGCTGAATGCTCATCATGGAGTCCTTATTTGTTGGTTTTTTACCTTGTTTTTATCCATCTCTATAAAGCAAAGGTACTGTTGAATCCATTTGTAGTTGAACTGTATGAATTTGTCAGGATTCAGAACGTGCTGTTCCGCTAAAAGAATAATGATGCAATATAGCTCCACAGTATTTTACTACTAACTTTCCTGGGGAAAGAAGCAGGATGAAAGTACTTACATCCTATTTAGGTTATGCTTGGTATATAGAACAAATGATTAAAGTATCAATTTGTAAGCACCTAGGGGATAACAAGGTGCTAAGAAAGAGCCAACATAAATTTGTCAAGAACAAATCATGTCAAACCAATCTAATTTTCTCCTTTGACAGGGTAATGGTCTAATGGATAACAGGGAATAAATAGATGTGATATATTTTGGCGTTAATGAGGGTTGATACTGTCCTATGTGACAGCCTTGTAAAGTAAGTAGGGGAATATGGTTCAGGTGAAATTGTTAAAAGTTGGTTGCATGAGAGATTGAAAAACTGTACGGAGGGTAGTTGCTGATGGTTTCCTATCAAAACAAAAGCTCACTACAAGTCAGGATCTTCAGGAGTCTGTTCTGTGCTTGCTGCTGCTCTAAATTTTCATTGGCAATGTACGTGACAGAATACAAAGTACGTATACCGGGTTTGTGGATGACACCTAGAAGGAGGGTGGCACTTGATGGAAGGTGGCACATTCAGGTGTGCAGTCCAAAATTATCTTCACCAGTTGGAGAAAATAGTCTGGAATTCCAACAAGTGCAGTAAATAAAAGCACAAGCTCTTGTGCTTAGACTGAAAAAATTAAATGTACAAGTAGTAAAATGAGAAATGTCTGGCTTAATGGGCAAAAAGGCATTATAGCGAATCACAATCCAAATTTACATTAATAATTGCTAATCGGGAAAAAAGGAAAAATAAAAACACCCCACTATTCCTCTGATTGATTTTTTTTTTTTTTTTTTGCCCCCCGAGAGTATTACATTTGTCAACAGACAGGTAAGTGTTCCACAGTATTTGAAATTGACAATGCCTCAGGTAAAGAATCGTTTACAGCAGTGGTCATCACACTTTTACAAAAGCATAATTAGTTGCAGAATTTAGAAGACATCCACTAGCATGGATAGATGTGATAAAACTTCACTCAGCTAGGGAAAGTAGAAAGAACTGGATAGATGTACAGTGGAAAAGACAAGGAAAATATAGTAGGTTTTCAGTATATGAAAGTAGAATAAGAGAACAGTGACTAACTGATCTTTATGTTCCTTGGTTTTGATTAGTTCTTCAGCTTAAGTTGATTCAATAATTTTTTTTTTTATTGGAATATTTAGTGAAACATTTCTAGCTATGATGGTAGTGAAGTTCTGGAAGGAAACACATAGGGACAGTTGTGGGCTTCCTGTTGGCAGAGGGTCTTGACAAATTAGACACCTGTTTCTGAGTATGGACAGGAAACATTGAGTATAGTCCCAGAGCTGAGAGACGTTATATGACCTCCCAGCTGACTAACTTACAAACATGTTTCTCTGGTTCGGAAGAGGTAATAGAGATTTCATTTCTTGTCCATGCCAAGTGATGGTCACACATGGCCTGTGGCCTCTGTTTGCAAAGAGAGAGGAACTTTCAGAAGTTGACCCATTAAGAACCAGGAGAGGCTGATACAGCTAACTGCTGGAAGTTATTTAGCATTTCACCTTTTTAATTTCAAATCTGTTATTTTTTAACTTTCAGAGATATGCTTAAATGATATTTGAAGCCGTGTGTGCTGTTTGCCTCAATCACTGTTCTGTGTGTGGCTATAACCACATGTTCTTACTCCAATTACAGGTTAGATTTAGATTTAGATTTCCAATTAACCTTTAGATTTAGAGGCCTGCTTCAGTATAAACTCAACAATTTCTGCTTGAAAAGTAATGCACAGCTTTTTTGATCAAAATCACTTCTTGCAGATACTGCCAGCCATCAAACACGTTTATCTATTATCTCAGAACAATTTTTCTTCTGGTCTTTCCAAACCAATGCCTCTGTGTTCTGTGACGTTGTCAGCCTGATTATTTGAGCAGATTCTCTTGTGTAAACATTTGCAGATGCTCAGTATCCCCTTAAAGTCAGTGTTACTCTATGAGGGTATAGTATTAATTGCAGCACTTGTGCCTCACCAAGAATAAAACTTAATCCAGAACTAACTTTTATATATAATATAACTTATATTAACTATATAACTATTATAACTATATTAACTTTTTACATATAATATAAAAATAACTTATTATATATAATATAAAAATATTTTTATAGATATAATATATAGAGGTATATAACTCCATATATGTGTATATATACATTCTACTTCTTTCTAATAATGCACCATCTTTCCTGTACTATGGAGTTGAGTGTAAGGAGAAACAAATGCTGATTTCAGTTGTGGAATTGCACATGCCATTCATCTGAGATCAGAATGTGAGTCAGAATGGAAATACACTAATAAGTCGACACTTTTCCAGAGATACTGGTTTATAGTATTCACATAAAGTATTCACAGGAAAAAACAGCAAATAATGACAGAAAGTGATTAATGCAGAGATTTCCATGGCATATCTGGCATTTTTATCGACCCATTATGCAGACCCTAAAGAGTTGCTAAAATAGTCATTCGAGATGTGTGATTTTTTGGCATTCCAAAAGTCTTATCAAATACCACAGAATATTTTGCACTTACATTGCGTACATGACAAATTTGAAAACAACTTAGTATTTTTTTTGCCCAGTTGGATATTCGGTGGAGTCTGTTTTTGTAGGCCTACCCTGCACATTTTAGAAGCATTACCTCCTCTTTCCTAGACCACAGTTTTAAAGGCTGCAATGTGAATTGCAGTCAGGTCCTGTGCAGCTCTGGTCTTCCCCATGCTAGAGAATTCAAACTTCTTTTGTTTTTTGACTACGTGTTGTATTTCGAAAGAAAATAATCTTAAATTTTTATTTCAATCCTGTCTTCTGTTAGATGCTGTTTCATTCTGAGATGATCAGATGGATCGCAGCTATCTCAAAGGGGAAAAAGGATTCTTGGCCGTGAGCTGGCGGGTCTCATTGAGAGGGCTTTAAACTAGGTTCGAAGGGGGAAGGAGACATTGCCCAGCTCACTAGGGACGAGCCCAGGCTTGGCGTGCCAGGGTCAGGGGTGAGATTGACAGCCCAGCTGAAGTGTGTCTATACCAACGCACGTAGCATGGGCAATAAACAGGAGAAGCTGGAAGCCATTATACAGCAGGACGGCTGCGACTTGGTCACCATCACAGAAACGTGGTGGGTCAACTCACGTGACTGGCATGCTGTCATGGATGGCTACAGACTCTTTAGGAAAGACAGGCCAACAAGGAGAGATGGTGGAGTTGCTCTATATGTGAGGGAGCAACTGGAATGCATTGAGCTTGGCCTGGGGGCAAGTGAGGAAAGAGTTGAGAGTTTATGGGTTAGAATTAAGGGACAGGCTCATAAGGGTGACATTACGGTGGGTGTGTACTACAGGCCACCTGACCAGGAGGAGGAAATAGATGAGGCCTTCTACAGGCAGCTGCAAGCAGCCTCACAGTCACAGGCCCTGGTTCTCATGGGGGACTTCAACCACCCTGACATCAGCTGGGAAGACCATACAGCTAGGCAGGCGCAATCCAGGAGGTTCC
>Ga0065711_1027125_pt1 | contig 53745 bp, 19 predicted proteins | sample Hoacrofraction12_FD_59098 | JGI IMG/M metagenome (GOLD analysis project Ga0065711, IMG submission 59098) | Hoatzin crop microbial communities from Cojedes, Venezuela - Epithelial fraction 12 v2 (version 2) | ecosystem: Host-associated > Birds > Digestive system > Esophagus > Crop | place...
AAAAAAAAAAAAAAAAAAAAAAAAAATCCATGAAATTGTCAGAAGTGTGGGAAAATGGTAAATTTCAAGATTTTTATAGCAAAGACTTAAGACAGATGAAGTGTTTCTGAATGACCTAAAGTGTAATCTGCATTTGGACTGACACGAGGAAGTACTTCCCAGAATAACTTTGTGGGCAAAAAACAAGGCATCTTTTCAAGCCCATTGCAACTTTGTCTCACACCAAATCTCTGACAGGGTTTTGAAAAGATCTTTTTGGAAATTATTATTAGACAGTTGCAAAAAGACTACAATACTTTAATCTGAATAAGGAATTAGCTTCCACTGAAGGAACTGGAATTAAATGCCATCCTCCTGCAAAATAGATTGATGGATATTGACAGTTTATTGCAGGAGGGAGACTGAGATTTTACAGAGTACTCAGAAGACAAATGCTGAGGTTCTGTCATCTGGAAGTGCTTTACCATCTGATTACTCTTTGGCTTATTTATCAGAATTTTTCCCTAAATATTTATTGATTTGAAACCCGAAGGTGACTAGCTACCACAAGGTACCACCATCTGCAGCAACTTTGTTTTAAAATTGAAAGTCCAATCCTGCCTGTTCTGCCAGAACCAAAACATTTCCAAATAGGTTATACTAAGATAAATTGAAAAATCACTTTGCACTCCAGGAGAATTTGAAAATCCTTTTTTATAAAACATGTATTACCTTAATGTAACTGTAAAATGTCCATTTGGGGAAAAAAGTTTTGATGTCTTGCAGGGAAACATCTCAGATCAGTTGAAGAAGTGGTGGTTCTTGTTATTATTTACAATGAGTATACTACATTTCTTCAGAAGTGCTTATACACTGTAACTAAGTATTCATCTTCCTTGGTATAATGAACTCATTCTTACCTACAACACTGCATTAACATATAAATCTAGTAACACATATAATGTAGTTTTAAGCATTTAATGACAGCAATTAAATTAGGGGTTAGGACATTGTAGGCTTTAGGACTGAAAACCCTAAGAATAAGATTCAGTCCATTTAAGATCAAAATTGCCCTCTGGAGGAGCCCTGTTTTTCTTTTCTCCTTGAGCAGGCAGCCTGGTAGACCTGTCATTTCTAGCCTGGCAGGTTTGGTTAGGCAGCCTGGCTCAGGGCTTCAGAGTCTAAATTCTGACTTTTCATGTTTTGAGTCCTGTTCTGGCTGAAGAGCCACACCCAAGCCAGAAACTGTGCTTGAAGTTAATAGCTACTGTGTACTCGCACGAAAGGACGAATACTCAGCCGTGAAATACAGCCACCTCGAGGATGAAGCTATTCAGGTGTCGCATAGCTGACACCACTACCGGACTACGGGGTTTGAGCACAGGAATTAAAGAAACTGTTAGCCAGCTGGCAGCAAGGAGGGAATTAAATCTTTTCTTCCTTTTTCTTTTTTCCTTCCTACTGAGTTTGCATAAACCTGGATTAGTTCTCCAGTTCAGTTCACTACATGCCCCAAGAACCGCTGCTCGCAAGATTGGCAGGGAGGAGGTGCAGGCTCAGGAAGGGGAGGGAAAGGACCCCTCCTTTGGCAGCATCACCAGTTCATACTGTGAAGTATAGCAACTAAGGAAACTCCAGCAACAGATGGGAAGATCTTTGGAGCACGGGCAGCTGCTCCAGCTGTGCGTTTGCACAGCACTTTGCACAGAGGAGTCCTGGGCCATGCCAGAACCTCACTGGTGGCCAGTGATTGTGGTCTGAACAGAGACCTCAGCATCTGCTGTGCTTTGTGTGGGCCATCCCAGGCCCCAGCAGTGCAAAGGCTGCATCAAGATGAATTGCTCCCAACATGCGGAGCACAATCAGCAGCAGTGGTTAGCAATGCCTGCAATCTCTGGATGAATGTTTTGGGCTAATGTAAAATTTTCAGGTTGTCGTACGCTGTTGTTTAAGACTTGTTCGTCATTGCAAATGCACTCTGTGCCGTCTGAGACAGGACGAGACACCCTCTCCCACAGAGCATGGCTGAGAAGAATAAAGAAAAGCTGGCCCTCATAATGTCAGCAAACTTCCAGTGGGAGAGCTCTCCAGTGATGGCAGGTGATGAGAAGACCGAAGTGGAGATAATGGCATGAGCTTTACTTTTTTGACTGGAAGAAGAATTAAAGAAAACATGTTAGAGAATCACACATGACAGCACCTTCATCTCTATGGGCTACTAAGAACGGAAGATTTTACCATGAAGGGCACACGTTACAAGGTGATCTTGAGACAGATTTTACAAGTATAAAAACTACCTGCTGATGTTCATGTGTGGGAGTGAAAAATGTCTTTGAACATACTGAATTCAAAAGTACCTTGGGTGGGAGTCAGCTATCTCATATGCAGATCTAGAATCCCAGCTTCAGTTATATTCTAATGCATAAATACAGGCCTGCTTAAATGCCCCATTCCCACTTCCCCTCTCCAGATTCTGGTCCATCATAATGGAAAAAAGAAAAGGAAAAAAACATCTGAAACTAGACTTTTTTTGTCTCCCTCCAGCTAACAAGTAGCCAAACTCATTAAAAATCTGTGTGTGCTGCAGGGAAGGGGGGATGCTTCAGGGTAGATAAATTGTTTCACAATGCCAAATTTGAGATTAAAAATAAAAAAAAAAAAAAGAGGGAAAACTGATTAATTATCTCTTAAAAACAAGGAATTTTCAGCTGTAAGTGTTAAGTGTTCTTAACTGTATCTGCTTTGTGCCGTGCTTGATTATATCTTACTGAGCACCGCGAGAGTGGAAGCTCCTGATAGGACTTGGGTAAGAGCACAGCAGTGCCTGACATTTAAAGGCTGGGCTTAGTTAAGTCTGCAAACTGCTTAGCTGGAAGTTAACCTCAAAACCAAGCTAGCCCCAAAACCTTGCCACATCACACTTGGCTCTGTCTGATTCCCAGTTATTTCTTTTCTTCTTGCCTTTGATAAAACATTATCGCAGTGTTTCAGTACTTTGTCTGCTGGTCCCCAGAGAAATCAGGAAGAGTAGAGACAAGAGAAAATTAGAGATGTTTGCCAATCTAAAACATAATTTAAAAAGAAAAAAGCACTCTTTTCTGTGTCTTTATTGAAGCTTCAGATTGTAAGAGCTTAAATGATTCCTGTGGATCTGCTTTACTCCTCACTTTTTATTCTCTGCTGTCTGTTTTTTAACATTTTCTTTGGATGGAGTAATAACACCAGGCAAATACAATTCCTGGCAGCTTTTCTTCCTATTTCTTGTGTGTATTGGACTTCAAGCGGTGTAGGGAAAACAATTAGAATAGGTATACAAAGGGATGTAGACAAAGCAAGAGGGCCTACAAACCTGCCAGTGAAAACATGTGACCCCTTTTTAGGCTCTCCTTTTAGGGACCATTCTTGGATCCCAGTTTCATCCTCCCAGAACCCTTCAACCTGGGCATATGAAGTGCATTGTGAAGATTTGCAAAGGGTGTTGTGTCTTTTTGCTTTTGTTTATATGGAAAGATGACAAGAAAGGAGGTTTTAAGAAGGTTTTAATGATATTTAGTGTTTTCTGCTATCATTCTTCTTTTATTATTTTAAAAATTTGCTTCTTGCTTAGCCTATAACTCCATGGACTTCAAGAAAGTTTTAAGATTAGACCTTCACAAGAGACACAAAACATTCTGGTGGAATATTGTCCTGTTAGCACCGTTTGGAGAAAGCAATGACCCTGTTCAGATAACAAAACTCTCCTGGATTTCATTAGGGCACAAGAAAGCTTTAATTCATTGGTCTTTCTCACATTTTATTGCCAATATTATTCAAATCCCTGCATTTGGGAGAAGGATTCCTTTGTTAAAAAATGAAGAGTTACACTCTTTCTCCTGCTTCCCAGCAGCTGATTTCACTTTTTTTGTTTGTTAAAGAGCTGGAAAAGCCACAAGAAGTATAAGACTCCCAAAGGTGTCTTCCAGCCATGTTACAGAAAACATTATCATGGTGCATTGTGCTTTAGAAATGCACAGAGACTGAAAACTGGGCTACAAGGACCACTGGCCTGCACTGGAAAAAGATATTGCTTGTCTTCTTGCTCACTATGTGATTTTCTTCCTTTCCTTTGAACATTTTTAATATTGAATTTGAGGTGTGGATTGAATAATGGAATATTTTTTAATATAAAGCATTCATGCTATAGATTCCTAGAGTCTGCTAAATACAAGAGCTGGTAAAAGTGTCCTTCACCCACAAGCCTGCATATATGAGTGCGAGTGCTTAGCTTTATAATCCAAATACTGGTGTTTTGTGCATGCCCCCTGAGGCACTGCTGTCTCCTTAGTGATTCGTTCCTATGTTTCTCCTTGACACTAACAAAATCTTTCGGGAAGAACCCTAACTGTGCTAGGGAGACAAACTCAGCTTTTTTCAATTGGACTTGAATATTCTTCATGGCTTAACATCTGGCAGAGGCCTAGATGTTGTCTCACTTCGCATAGATGGAGGACCACCACTGTATCATGCAACTCAGCAGCTTGAATTTCCCCTCAAATGCCAAGTGGCATCTCCCCACAAAAGTCTGCCATAAAGCAGTATTTGAATATGTGAAAAATATGAACACTATGCTGCTTGGTGATGTAAAATAGCATTTTTGTCCTGGGGTAGAAAAACAGTTTTTGAGCAAATTTCCACATCTCAGTGCAAAGCTCCTGGTTAGCTGAATCAACTCTCCATGGTCTGGAGGAGGTCTGTAAACAGTGCAGGTGGGGGAGTATGACCCTGTTCAAAAATCTCTAGTAATCAGGGCAAGGTCCTGTGCATGATGAGAGGAAACCACTGACAGTAAACTAAGACACTGCTTCTTTCCAGACCAGAGGCAGAGCTGGAGTTCTTCGTGCAACCATTCCCTCTTCCCCTATTGCTCACCCTTCACGTGTTGACCTGTAACAGACCGTTGGGGAGATCCCCAGAGCTGGGGATGGGGTTTGAATCTTCCTGCACTGTATGGGTCCCTACATGCAGGTCCAGGGTGGCACAGTACGACCAGGCAGGACTTGCAAACCAGGTGCCTGGGAGAAGATACCTGTGCAGGAAGAAATAACACATGTGCTCCCCAGCCTGGAGTGGGACATTTGTGGTGGAAAGGTTTGAAATTTCCTATTCTTCTGTTAGGGTGAGGGATCAGCTGAGGGTAGCTAAACCCAGTCCTGAGTTTTTGCCCCTCTGCTCCATGCTACTGTGTTGTCTGGGTCCCCCTGGGGAGGTGGGAAGGAGGAAAGCTGGAAGGGGATGGGAAGGTGGTGAGAGCTGAGGCAGTGTGACCTGAAGGTCAAGGGAGATTCTCCTCCCCCTCTACTCTGACCTAGTGAGGCCCCATCTGGGGTACTGCATCCACTTCTGGGCTCCGCAGTTCAAGAAAGATGAGGAACTATTGGAGAGAGTCCAGAGGAGGGCTACGAGGGTGGTTAGGGTAATGGAGAATCTCTCCTATGAGGAAAGGCTGAGGGAGCTGGGCTTGTTTAGCCTGAAGAAGGGACCTTAGAAATGCCGATAAATATCTTGAGGGTGGGTGTCGAGAGGATGGAGCCAGACTCTTTTCAGTGGTGCCCAGCGACAGGACAAGGGGCAAAGGGCACAAACTGAAGCACAGGAAGTTCCACCTGAACACAAGGAAGAACTTCTTTACTTGGATGGTGACAGAGCCCTGGAAAAGGCTGCCTAGGGGGTTGTGGATTCTCCTTCTCTGGAGATATTCAAGACCCGCCTGGACACAGTCCTGTGGAACCTGCTGTAGATGACCCTGCTTCGGCAGGGGAGTTGGACCAGATGATCCCCAGAGGTCCCTTCCAACCCCTACCATTCTGTGATTCTGTGATCCTGTGACTGCAGTGCAGGGCTGCGTTCATCTGTTGCCATTGGCATGGCAACACAGGGCACGGAACACAGCTTTGATGTTTGCAGGAGGATGCCAAAGCAACTTTGCTTCCACCTGCGTTCTCCTGCCCTCTTTCTGGGTGGCCAGGGTGCAATGAGAACTGCCACTTTGTTACCCCTCACCATGTATTTTGTCCCTCCTGCCTCCTTCCTCTTCACATGTCCAGTCTCTTTAGAGCATCCCACTCCATAGCCTTACTTTTATTTTACAATCACAACAAACTCTACTTCTCTTGGATCATTGACAAGTTTCTTGCTACACAAATCCCCCCACATAGCAGATTTCCCAGTTGCTTATTTTGTTCACAGCCATCCCTCAGACAAGACCCCAGTCATGGATGAGCAGGGGAAAATGTGTCACAGGTTGCCTGGAGAGGTAGTAGCTACACTATCCATGGAAACATTCAAGATGACGTTGGACAGGGCTCTGAGCAACTTGCTCGAGTTGAAGATGTCCCTGCTCATTACAAGGGGGTGGATTAAATGGTCTTTAAATGTCCCTTCCAACCCAAACTATTTTATGATAGTATGATGCTATGAAAACCTGACAGAGTGATACAGAAGGAACAACCTGGGAGGACCACTCAGAAATACAAGTGTGTTCAGCACCAGAAGCTCCTCCACAGAGGAGTGCTCTCTAATAGCAATCACACTTGGCTATAGCACCCTTATGAATTCTTCCATAATTTGATTTACTTCAAAGGAATAGATCTGTGTTAGGAACATTTCGCTTATTCTCTGTTATTATTCCTAGAGTATATAAGTCTCTCAAAATACTTTTCTTCTGTTCTTGTCTATTTTCAAATTACCAGATCAAAAACTGGAAACCAAAGCAGTAAGGGAAAGGAGCACAGGCCCACACTCATCAAAGAGATGTGCCAGTAAGTTCTGGTTTCTTTTTGGGTGTTCTGGGTACACATCTCCTTCACTTAAAAATCGCACTAGCCATCCTTGGTTTCCCTAGGAGAGGGCTCAAGGCCTGTACTTTTGTTAACATGTAGGGCATGTCTGTGAAGGGACCAATGTGCGCCAGGGATGATGAGACAGGTCGCTAGTTTGGTGTTTGCATCTGCCACTGAGAGTGGGTTAATCTCTCCTAACTTTTTAGCCTGATAAATATTAGGATCAAGTCTAAGTACTCCTGTGTCTCTGTTGTAAATGGAAAGAGACAGGCGTGTGCAGAGGGCAAGTCTGGTTTTTACCTGTACCTTAGGATGGGGCAGATCGTCCTTTTGAAGTGCCTGACTCTTCCCAGTGACACTGAAACAAAATTGCTTGACCAGCTGGTGAGCTGAACCACATCATTGCCTGAAAGCTGGAAATAACAGAATTGCTCTTTATTGCAGCAGAGACCTACAGGATCGTTTCCTGGATAGCTTCTCATGACCACTTTCATACATTGTGGTTTTGCTGAGTGAGCAGACCACATGGTCATTGCTATGTCCCTGGTCCCAGTCAGCCAGGGTGCAGTTTTACCTCGAATGCATTGCCCTCAGGGCTCGACCTACCCTGGACTCTCTCTCCATCACTGAGCCATACAGAAGAGCTGCACAGGGACAAGCGCAGCAAGTGGTCTGGTAGGCGTGCAAAAGCACCTACCCAGCTCTGAGGTCAGGAGAAGTGCTGCACTGCAATAAATCAGTGTTACATGTGACCGTTTGAAAGGGATGCTTCAGGAATTGTTGGTAATTGGTGGCTGTGTAGTAGGGATCGACTGGTATAAGGTCTCCATGCATAACCATACTAGGGACAGAGACAGAGAAATTAGTTTGACTGGGGAGGAAAACCTCCCTCAAAAGCTTTAAAGTGAGCTAGAGGGATGTGGGAGCAACCAAACATGTCAAACCTTAAATAATGTCTTGAAGAAAGGGTATTTTTATTCTATTTTACCTCAAAAAATTTAGGTGAAGCAATTGACTTCTTCCTAACCTCTGTGGATTTTAGTGTAATACAGTCTATGATCTATGTTTGGTAGAGTAGGAGTGTCCTTATCATGGAGAGAAACAACTGCATTGATCTCATTAGGATGTTTATCACACAATATATTTTGACAGACATTCCTGGTTGCCCTCTGTTGAACATTTTTAAGCTTTTAAGAGAAAATAGAGTTTAACCAGGACTGCATGCTTAATCCTAACAATTCTCAAATGTAGCTTGATAATTATCCATCACTCCTGTTGATAAAAGGTAGCAGTTAAAGAAAAATAAAAATAAATTTGCTGACAAAGATTCTGCAAGTGTACTTGAATGAGAGTGATCTGGAAGGAGGGTACAAGGGCATCTCTCTTCCTTGCCAGGGATCTTCAATGACTTTTAAACCTCTCACCAGCCCTGTGAGGTCCTGCGCTCAGCTCTGAAGCAAGCCAAACATCCCCATGCCATTTACACATCTTTTTAGGATATTAAGGGTCCAAATATCCTTTACAGACAAGTTTCTAGCCTGAAATAAGGTAGGGGTTTGTTCTGCATCCATTCTTTCACCATGTGTGATTTTTACTGCTGAATGGACAAGGAGTTTGGATTTTCAACCACGTGCAAGGCCAGATCTGTATGAACACAGGTGGCAAAATTCATCATCCTGTGGAAAAAGAAGAATGAGGTGGTTGATGTCTGTCATCTCTCACTCCTCTGAGAGTCCTTAGTTCTCATCCTCCTCTCTTTCAGAGTCTAAATCTACCAAATGGCTTTGGGGCATCTAGAAAAAGAGAAGGGAGTACACAGAAAGCAAATAGTATCCATCAAAGCAAAGATTTTTTGCTTGGCCCCTGTTTAAGGTCAAATATCACCTGTCTTAGCAAGCAATCTATATTTTATGCTGTTTTCAAAGATGCTTAGATCTGGAGAGAAATAGCTGCCATCAGAATGGACAACGGCCTTTTTTGTCCTCTGGGAGAACAGAGATTGTGAAGTTTTCACGAGACATTAGGAAAAAAAAAAAAAAAGAAAGACACAGAGACACAGCCTGGGAATCTGAAATTCACGCTTCAGCCGTGTTAGTGACCTTGCTAAAGACAGTTATCATCTTGTGTGGTAGATCCCCTGGAGATATGTGGGTGTAAAAAGGTGTACAACCAATAAGTATTGTTATTACTCTATGTTTTGAGTTTGGTTTTCTGTGTATAAGATCAGAGAGCAGCAACATATGTAGGTAAAATATGTAAGGGATCTGTAGTCTGAAACATGAAACTGTTAATACGATGTTCAAAATAGCATCCTGTAGGGATACACCAGGAAGGACTTGCTAATTAACAACTGAAAGTACTTTTTTTTTATTTGAACTGGGAAGAATGAGGGATCTTGTTCAATACCTGCCTGGTCTTTAGGTCTTATTTATACAAGTCACTGTGGCCTCATTTTTTTTCCCAAACCTTAGGCTTAGCCCAGGAGCTTAGCTGTTCCTGTCTCCTTTCACCAAGGTGGTCCTGGAGGACAACAAGGAACTTGGGATGGTGAATAATACTCCTGAAGAGCCCATGAGACACCAGGAGGTAGTTAGGTCCCTGCCCTGAGGCCACTTGGAAATGCTGAAAGTCACATTGGCAGCTGGGTCTTCATTTTCCTACACTTCAGTCTCCAGCTGTAAAATGGGTTGAAAGGCAATATTTTTTCCCATCTTTTTTCTGTCTTCCTTGCTGAGGAACTGTAACCGTTGATGTGACAGCCCTGCCTAGCACAACAGGACCTTTATCTGATTTTGAGTGATATGCATTTGGCAAAGCCAGTATGTGAACTGTATTAGAAAAGGGCCTGGTTTTCCCAAACGCCATGGTGGCAGGTTCGTGTTTGCACACTATAAAAGCAGCAAAGGCAAAACCCTTGCGTAAATAGGAAGTAATCTACCTTCGGAAGGAAAGGGATGGACAGAATGGCCTCAGAGAAATTCAGCATCTGTGATTTCCTTGATTCTATCTGAAAGCTCGCTCTCTGTTTTGCTGACATATGAGCTGGGTGCCCTGTGGTACATCAGTGTAACAAATAGCTGTTATCTTCTGTTTCATAGGAGATAAGGCAGAACATGATTTATTTGTGCCTGCTTTGTTGCCTCTTTTGAAATGTTGCCATCGTTCGGTGCACCTTTCACAGAGTAAGGCAGATGGTCATCTCAAAGTTTCCCATAACCTTGCCGTGTGTATTGCGCAGTGAATCAATGAAATCTGAATTACAGTGCATTGTCTGAGTTTGGAGCTGTGCTGCTAAAGTATCCTGCAGTGGCTGAAAAAGTTTGAATGTCAACACTGCATATGTACTGAGGAAATATGACATTTCTCCCTAAATTTCAAAGCAATGCCATAGGGCATTTTTAACTGCAAAGTTATAGGGACTGCATTGTTCAAACCTTAATTATCAGCTTGGAAATGTACCTTTCGTGACTGTGTGAATGTTAGGTGTGACCCCTCCTTAGAAAAAAGAATAGAAATAATGAATCAAAACAGGATTCTAACAGGAAATGCCGGAGATGAGAAGTTTTTGGAGTCCAAAGAGCACCAGCTGCCCCTCTGTGCTAGCTGTCTCTGCTCATATGACATTTGCAATGAGGCTTCAGGTGCTTTGAGAAGCTGGCATTAGACTGAAATCACCTGTCACGTCAGCTCGTGCCAGGATGCCTCGCCAGAAGCCATTATTTCAATGGGAAATAACAACTGGGAATAGGGAAAAAATGAACTTCTGAAAAGCACTTTGTCATGTTCCCTGGGCTGTGGTGGGCAAATGCTGAAAACAGTCTGAGCTCCTGCCATGAAAGCAGGCATAGGCAGAAATTTCGCAGTGGGAGGATCACCTCCTGTACACACCACAGACGAGACAAGGTGAGTATACAAAGCATTTTCAGTGCTGTCTCTCAATTTCTGCTGTTTATTTGCTCTATGAGCAGGCATGCCGGAAGATATCTATGTTTCGTAAAGCCTGGTACTTTGCTTCATTGATTTTTCCTTAGGATGTGAATCATTACAACGAGCAGGTCTGGCAATTTCAGATAACGACCTGTGCGCCGCACAAGTGTTTCTTGAAATGGTTAATGCTGGAAGTAATAGATGTTAAAAGTGTCTCCCCCAAATGCTTCAGGCCTTTTGCAGGTGGCTGCTTCCATGTGTGTGTGTGTAGAGCAGCTCCCAAATTCAGACTGTCAGCTCATTCCCATAGCGCGTCTAGGCAAAGAGTATTATCTCACACGAACTCACTGCTGCAAGATATTTTATGTATCAACTGGTTTGATAATTTTATGTTTTTATTAAATATAAGAGGCAAGAAATCTGAGAACTTTTAATCCCACTTAAACACACAAAAAAGCAAAATGTTTTTTGGTGTGCAACAGACATTTAATCCCTGGGTTTAGAGTTTTTGATCAAAGAGATTACTTGCGCTAGGACATTTTTATCCAATGTACTGAGTTGTCTTCCTCAGTTTGCAACTGGGTTTGATCTTCTGAATCCATGCAAGCTTCTTCTATCTTGAAAGGGGCACATCACAGTTACTCTAGAGAACTGGAATAGCCAGTGGCTAAAAAGCAAGGACTTTTCTTACAAAACCTTTATTACAACAAAGAGTAAAAAATCTAAATGGGACCAGTTAACTCTACAAAAAGAAGTCTGGTCTTGTAAATAGCTGGAGGCTGATTCTGAGTGCACTTGATGTGTCCTTAACTGATTGTCATGGAGATTTTATGTCCTAGCATACACTGAACTAAGTGAGACCAGAGTAAGGTTTATATTCTTGAAATATAAAAAAACAAATCCTGGCTAAATTGAGATGCAAGGTAGATTCTTCTCTCTGTGTCACTGGTAGAAATCCATTAAACTTCAAATAAGCAGTTCAAAAAGTCTGATTTTAATTATATTGTTCTAGAGCCAGACTAGCTATTAAACTAGATCTGTCTATGTTTACATCTCTGTACTGAGGAGCAAGACCTCATTTTCTGTACATTTCCAACTTTTCAAAAGCATTTTCAAAGTGTCAGGAAATCACAAATCTTCCAGAAATTGATCTTCATCTTAAACATTTCATACTTCAGTAACTGGAGATTTGTTGTTGTCTGTCACATATAAACTGTCGGAAAGCGGTCCTCTCCTGCGTGGTGAGGAGTTTGCATGCTACATTTCAGTCCCCGAACATCTGGGACCGTAATGAGTATCTGGGCAGTCGCTGAACCGCAGCACAGAATTGCAAATGAGTCTATAATGAGTGAGGAACAGAGTTGTGGCAGGGAACAGGAATGCGTCCCAAAGCCCACTGAAGTGAATGGCACGACTGCTGTTGACCACAGTGGCCTTTGAGTAGGGCTCTTGGCATGTCTGTGCAAGGAAGATAGAGTCAAATGGTATCACTGTATCACATCTCATGCAGGATAACCACATGCTCATCTTTTTTACTTTCCCTCCCAGGATGGAAGGAGCAGTTTTATTGGCCACCAACTCGGAGGGGTCATGGAAGTTCCAAACAGCAAGGACCAGAGAGTCAAATCAGCCAGAGCCATCCAAATCACTTACTACCTCCAAACATATGGCTCTGTCACCCAGGACCTCATTGGGGAGAAGTGGGAGAGTGAATTCTGTAAACTGATGCACAAGATGCAGCTGGATCACCAAGATCTGCAGCTCTACTCCCTAGCGTCCTTTAGCCTCTGGAAGGACTTCCACCAGACCAGTCTCTTGGCCAGGGGCAAGATTTTGGTGAGCCTGATGCTGATTCTCCTGACTGCTACCCTCTCGAGCTCCATGAAGGACTGCCTGCGTAGCAAACCTTTCCTGGGACTCTTGGGAGTACTCACTATCTGTATTTCCAGTGTCACTGCGGCAGGGATATTTTTCATTACTGATGGAAAATATAATTCTACTCTGTTGGGAATCCCTTTCTTCGCTATGGGTAATTATTTATCTTCATAATAATAGGATTAACAGAGCTTAATGACAGGATTGTAAATTACATCCTGGGTTATAAAGTGCTGATTTTACCTGGAGTGAAAGTCTAAGTTGTTTTCGCCTTGTTAAATTGATCTGTGCCTAGCTGAAAAAAAAAGGGGAAAAAAAGCAATGCAGTAGCAACAATAGAGAGAAAATGACATTGCTGGAATCTTGGCCAATGAGGGGCAGTTTTGTTTATCTGTGTTACAAAATGAAGGAGAAATTGTTATTGAAAACTAGTCAGCTCAGCACAGAAAATGGATATGTGTTGACTTGACTTTGATGGGATGCCAGCTGAAAGCCCAAGTTAAAACAGGAGGGTGCTGAGGAAGGAAAGATTTTAGCATCCTTCCCGAGGAGGGCTGCTCTTCCAGCTTTGTCTGAGGGGCAGAGGGGAAACAGTTGGTGTAAGAATAAGATTGATGGACTTTATCTCAGAGAGGAGATTACTGTTGTGGTGTTTGCCAGGCTGTAAGCAAAGCGGCCTGTCAGTATCTGTAGCATGTAATCCCTCGGTTTGTGAAGTCCCAGATCAACTGCAAAGATTTCCTTGGTGTTGCACCCGGGCAGGGGAAGGTGCAAACGAAGAGCAAGCATAAACCCCAGCTCTTATAGCAGAAGAATTGATTTTGTTCCTTCTGTTCTCATTTCTGTTCCGAGCACTTATTGTGCATCTGTGTGGTTAATGAATTTTCTGGAAAGGTACATTGGAAAGGAAGAGGGAAATGTGCCCAAAACGGCTTGCTGAGGCAGCGTTGTTGAGTGCAATCACATCCAAGTTTGTCAGAGTTCCGACATATCACGAGTCTGAACCCCAGCAATGACTCTATGCAAAATCTCAGCAGTGGCAGCCCAGATGCAGAAACCTTCAAGCTGGCTCTTTGGTGGCAGGAAATCTTACCTGTCAACAGACTTCTGCATCTTTACACTTCTTTTCTTAAATTCCATGCATGCTTCTAGTACTCAAGCCCAAGTCCGGTGCTATGGTGAGAAATAACTAAATATGCAAAGCCACAAGCCAGAGTCAAGTTTTGGAGAAGGATCTTAATAAGGGTCTGTTTCTTAAAAACCTCAAGATCCCAAAACCTGCATTTTCTTATTTTTTCCCTGAAGAAAAATCCTGTAGATGTTTGCATCCCCCAACACACTGCCTCGTATTTTGTCTGTCCACTGATAATGTATCCATGTCACTAACCAAGGAGGCTGAGCTGTGGCCTCTCCAATCCCGCACCCAGCATCTCTGGAGCAGCTGGTCGAGGTGGGAAGGAGTGGGGTGGAGTGGATGGTCAAGATTCCAGAAGGGAAAGGGAGGAGTGAGGAAAAAGACCTCAAGAAATTGCATGATTGGTTCAGCCTAATTAATACCGACAAACAAAGCCATGCCAAAGCCTCTAATTCAATCATCTGCACTGCTAAATTGCAACAATGGCCCCTGGCATGGTCTTCCCTATGCCAGCTCTTCAGACGCTGTGCATAGCTCTGCAGTGTAATTGGGTTTGATGGAAAGTGTTGAGAAGGTGGAGAGGTCAGCAGGGGGAGCAGAGAACATGCCAGGTTGTGACAGAGTTGGATCCTGACCTGGGTGAGGGGTGTAGGCTTAGGAAAAAGAGATCTGCGTGGCAGAATGGAGAAAAGGATGACAGTGGGGAAGGGGAGGCTCATGCTTGTTATCAGATTATGGCAACCTTTTTGTTGGGTGTCAGGAGGTGCATATTAAAGAGTGGGGCCAAATGGCACCACCTTGCTTGTCCAGCAAGTTGAAATAAAGGCAAAAAAAAGCACTGAATTGATGAAAAGCACCTTCTCTCAATTGTTTATTCCTCTGCTGGTGTCCCTGTTTAGACAGCTGTAGATATGGGTGGCCCATACTGCGTTCTTGACAGGTCCCAAATTTATCACTCCCAAGGACCCCCAAAGCAGAGGTGAAGTCCAGCTTTAGGCTGACCTCAAAAGCATCGTCATCTATACAGGCCACAAGTGCCAACCGAAATGGCAGTAGCATTGCCCTCAATTTATAACATGCTGCAGCCCCAGGATGAGACAGGAGTGGGAGTTTCTGAACGTAGGGTGGCTCAGTTTCCCACCTAGGACGGTGGTAATCTGGGAGTTTGTTTGTTGTCTGAGGAAAAGTAATGAGGAAAACTTTCTAGTGTGTTTTGCGCTTTCATTTTTGTCACAGCCACTGCCAAGAGCAAAAGAAAAGAAAAAAAATCCAAGTGAGATATTTGCAAGGATTGCTTGTATAACATCGTATTAAATGAACTTCAGGGTGAAAAAGAATACATTTAAGTAATCCTTTTACAAAAATTTCATTCAGGAATCTCAGACTGAATTGGAAATATCATTAGAGAACAGCTTGCAACACCTGGGAACTGCTGCTGGTAAATATTAGGCAGCAGTTTTACAGTTTGATGAACTGAAAGACAGGAAGGATGTCTTACCAAAGTCATACCAGTTTACATCCTGCAAAGTGCCTTCAGGTCCTTTAGCAGCAGTGCCAGCTAATGAGGCTTTGCTCTGCCCATGATGTATCCGGGGCCTCACAGACCTGGGCTCCTCACAGCGCAGGACCTTCTGTTGAACCTAGTCTGCCGTGAACTGATCTGACACCTTAGAGAAGCTCCACTGAAGACCCAAGAGTATGATTTCTGTGGGTCAATACCCGACACATGTTGTACCAGTGTTCCTTGCTGCTAGCACAGCAGAAAGCAAACAATACATCAAATAATAATTGAGTGAATATAGATGAAAAAGTGTGCAAAGAGGGATTTCCCAGAATTACAAATGCCAGATTTGCAAGTCAGTCTTTCAAAGTCAAGTTACTTAGATTAAAAAAATAAAAGGAAAGCCGAGCCATAACAGCCACAAAGTGCCTGCAGGTGAAATGCTTTGCTGGATACACAGGCAACCTTAATTCTGGCAACTCGTGACTTTGGAACACTTCAACCTGACATTTGCAAACTGTCCATTAAAAATATATTTGTTTGGCTGAAAATACATGGTTTCTTCTGACATTCACTTTTCAAAGGATTAATTTTAATGGAAATTCCATGGTGTACTTCTGCACTTGTCCTTTTGCCTGCAGAGACAGCAGGGTGCTGCCATCTGAATGCAAGGAATAACCCTGGACCTGTGCAAGTGTTTAGGTCCATAATTCCTATTCCAATGCAGAGCATCTGTGGGTTTTAGTAGGTGATAGAAGTCCATATAAAAATGAAATGTTTAATATTTTTCTAAACTTGGACTGAATGACCTACACATTAATCATTTATTGTAGTCCAGCTGTAAGGGAATGGTCTGCTGGGATAAAGCATATCTGATATACTGGGGGAAGAATGCTAGCTCAGATTGGCTTTTCTTTTCTTTATCCTTAACGGTGAAAAACTTCAGTCTTAAGTTAGGCACGATGACAGTGGTGGAAAATCCTGCTTGCTCTGGCTCCCTCTTCCTTGTGTAATGGTCTTCTTGGACAGCTGCCTCAGGAAAAGCAGTTTCCCCAGTACAGTGTCAAACACTGTGTTTTTGGAGCCAGTGACGAGCAACTCCTCAGAAAGGTCCTGTGCAAAAAACACTTTTGGCTGTCAGGATCTCCTGCAAACAGGAGCAAGAAGTTGCTCAAATCAAAATGTTGATTTTTAGCTGTTCATACCCCAGACAAATGGCTAAAGGTGGTGAGTTAGAGAAAATGTGCTTCTTTAGTTTCAGTGCTGCCTCCTTTCAGAACTGAAGTGGACCTAGATGGTTTGTATGTCTTTTTTTTTTTTTTTTTTTTAAGACAGGTTTTAGTAACCACCATGTAAAATCTGTATATGGGACAGTTCTACCTTATATTTCTCTTGTGAGACAAATACAAACTGCAGGTTTTTTTGCAGGTTTGACACCAGCAGAACTATCATCTTTGGCTGTGTTTCAGACAGGAGATGTAGGGTCAAATCACTGAGTTTCAGTTTTGTTCTAGACATCAGAAATGAACCTGGTTAGATGTTCACATCTGCCTTTTGTGTTTGAATTCATGATGTAATTTCAAAGGGATGTTATGTACGTGACATAATTATGGTTTCCCATGCCTAATCATCACTAATTAATATAACCAGAAGGTTAACTACATAATTGAGATATTATTGCTCCCATGATTTGTTTTTTAATGCACAGCAACCAGATTGATATCATCAGAGAGATAATGACTTAACTCAGCAGAGGATCTGACTGTATATTTTTAAATGCAGGTATATTGATTATGTTATTTTACACTGTAATTATTGTTGGACTGTCCGTGAAGTACTTCATTATACAGACTAGTGGAAATCTTATGTTAACAATGTAACTCCAGTGTAATTACAGTGTAATTGTGGGTTTTGTGTTATAAAGTGTATGTGTTTCTTAGAAGACTGGATTCACAGTGGACGTAACAGCCATTTCCTGCTGTTTGTAAATACAGATCAGGAAGACCATAAGATCTTCATGGGAATGGCTATTTCTCATTGACTTTTTAGAGAACACTAAGCTCAATGGATGCCCTGCAACACATTGCAGTATTATTACTACTACTACCACCAATAACAATGCTATTATTAGCGGTGTAGTAAAAAGATACAAAAACTTTAGGAAGCAATAGGCTACCTGTTTCCAGCAGTAACCCCATGCCTAATGTAAGAGTGCAAGATTGATGGCAGAGATTGTACGCACAGTGCAGACTTTTCTGGTAAAATTCCCAGCTATTTCTCCCCCCAAGTTGTTCAAATGGAAGGAGGAAGCAAGGCAAAAGCAGATAAGACTCCAGGTAGTGATTAGCATTTCATACAGAAGCCATCTAACCTCTTTAGGATGGCAGTTGTTGAAATAATGGCTGATGATCACCTTTAAGTAAATTTGAGATGTCACAGTGTTACCACTAGTGGTAGAGTTGTTGGAAATAACAGAAAAAAGTCTTAGTGCAGATCAGGAGGTTTTTTTAAACCTCAGAAGACAAATGTGCATGCTGGAGTGCATACTATCGCTAGTTTACCTGTACATGAACTATCACAGTATTTCTAACCTTTGCTTCAAGCAATGGACTTTCCGATTACAGCTGCAACTTGAAAATATCTCAGGAGTGACTCTGATTTTGTACTTTTGATGCAGCAGTAAAAATCCCATATGAATCTTGTGTTATATGATCATATCCTATCTGTATGAGGAGCAAGAGAATGACCCTGTAGAGCAAAGAGACCTACTGACATAAATCCCCACCACTCCATGCCTCAGATGTACAATGAATCTGTCATTTTAGGCGTTACAGCAGTTCATGACCCCACCCACTCAGCAGATCATTAAGGATTTTGGAAATATCTTGTCCTTAATTACAAGATGTCCGTTCTTGGCTTTTACAGTAGAAAATGTGAATAAGAAAAAATCACTTGAGGCAGCAGGAGCAAAAAATTGAAAGACATAAAAATGTTTAAAATTACCTATTTGGATGAGCAGATAACATACATAATTCATACAAATGGGTTTAGACATTCTCTGTATTTGTAAGTTTGATTTCCCCATAACCTGGTATACTCCCTAGCAAGTTTATTCCCAGTTGCAGAGGGCTGTGTTTTTTCATTTCTATAGGAAAGGTAAACATCCCCAGAACACTTTTTCCTGGATTTTGCATAGACCAAAGCCTTTCTGGGATAATTTGCTACACTTGCATCATGGAGTCTGGCCCTGCAGCTGTGTCCTGGAGCTGTCATGATTAGGGAGAGACAACAGGCTGTCCTTCTCTCCCAAACACAGGCGAGATGAGGATATCTCTGCCCAGGTCCTTTGGGCCTTCTCACAACCAGCAGAAAGAGATGCGAGAAGAAGCACAGCCAGCCTCAGTCCTAACAACAGGGTTTGTAGCACCTAAGTTCAGGAGTCCCAGGTGTTCTTCGCTTAACTGAAATGACACAATCTCAATTTCCTTTGCAGTCAATAGAGAGAAATAAGAAACTCCAAAGTCATTTGGACCATCTGTTAGTACGTATTTGGGACGAGCTATGCTAATCTCTGGAAGGTCCCATCCATCTCTGAAAAAGCTAGGGTCACTGCTTAGACTTTAACACCTAATGTTTTACACATAAGCTCTGAGACATCTATACATGTATGCATACACAGCATATATTAATGAGCTGACTTGAATCCCTTACAGATTGCTTTCTAGCTCTTTTTTTCCTGTAGAGACTTACCATAAGGTCTCTTATCAACTTAAATGTCATCATCCCTTGGGACAGTTGCTCCACCCCAGGAGGTGGCTCTGCAGGTCTGCTGGCCAGTGATTCTGAGGCTCTGCTTGGGTTGAAGCATTCATCCTTGGACCTTTGCCCAAGCACAGACCATTACTACCAGATCCTCCATAATGACATAGCAGGTACAAAAGACATTGGCTTGGTTTGTTCCTTGAGAACAGCCAGCTAAACTCTTCCTCCTTCTGACTCTAGTGCGAACTCAATTAATCCATTTGTCCAAAGCAAAGTCTCCAAATACAGTTGTCTTTTATAATTGTTATTATTATTAAAACTACTTCCTCAGCTCTCCAACTGCAGCTGACACACAAGTAGCTGTCATCTGAACTGCTTCTAATTTGCTGCCAGCATTTGTAGAATCCCTTGAAAAAAGTGGTTTCGTAAGAGAAGAGACCTAAAAAGTCAAAGGCTAAAAAGAATGGTTTTCTTTTACACTTAAAAATGTATGTTTAGTACTCTTAATCAATACACAAACTCTGTTCAGATAGTAAAGGATGTTTCCTTTTAAGGTGACTCACACATTTTTCTGAACACGTCTCACTTTCATTTTTCTACCCTTTCATGGCAATACTCATTCCTATAACTGGGTTGTTCAAGGTTCTTTATTGAATGCACCTTTTCTGTGTGTTGATCTCATTTAGCAGGAGTTTCATTCCTTGTACTTAGTATGTATCGATGCACATCACATTTACATATGGCTCATTTGGGCAGGAAAAGAGCTGCACCATGGCAGAAATGATTTAGCTCCACGTATATCATCCCTAATAGGGCAATGTCAAATCCAGCCTTGAATAGCACCATTGCTAGCAATTCCATAACCTGCCTCGACAGCTTGTTCCAGTGCTTAAATAGCCATACATTTATACAGGTATTTCTTAATAATTTCACTGCTGCAGTTTATGCCTATAACTTCAGAGTCTGTCTGGCCTGACTGCGGAGTGTAATTTTTCACAGTATCTGTGTGATTTGCAAATACTTTTAAGATATTTTATAAGTAGGGCTGTGCATGCTTCAGCTGGATATAATTTCCTACAAGATCTTTTTTTCCCCAGATCTTTTACTGTCGTTCACATTTTCCTGTGAACTCCATTCATAAGGAAGACTGATGGTGGCTTCTGGTCTCTGCTGGAGCACTGTGGATCTGCAGGGAAGAGCAGATGTGGGATAGGCTGAGCTCCAGAAGGCTGAGTCCTGTTCTCTTTGGTGTGTGGTGGAAAAATGCAGTCTTGCATTGTCCTTTCTTTTCTGTTGGGCAGGAAAGGTGGGCTCTACTACCTGAGGAAGCATAGAGTGAATGATCTTATGCTCTGTGAAGCACGCTGTCTGCTCACCTTAGGCACTGTGTTCCTCTGTAGGGAAATCCAAAGTTGTGCTTCTAGTTTTTAAGCAAAAAAAGAAAGACAGAAAATGTATTTACTTTCTCCTGGAATACATTTCACTTGCAAATAGCCCATGGAACTCACTATTGAGGTATGGTTGTGGCTCAGATTTCAGCCTGATTCAGAAATGTTTGGATTTTTGAACAACTAGCTAAAACTTCTCTATTATTTGGAATAACTTTACAACACTAAAACATAACAGTAAGGAAGAAGGATAAAAATTAATGACCATGTTGAAAAGCAGAGTTCAGAAATGAGCACAAAGAAATTTCGTTTGTGAAGAAATTTTCCTGTAGCTGCCCTCTTTCTGTCTGCTAATTTTCACCTGAAGATTTAGGAACAGGAGACAGAACTCAACAGACCATTTGCTCATATGTTCTAAATCAATATTTATCTCCTATATTCATCTGCAATGTCAAAACCTTTGCATAGAATTAAAGGTTTAAAGAGTCTATCACAAACACAAAACCAGCTGAAAAGACCTTATTCTATATTGTGTCATTTATATGTCCTCCTTTGTGCTACTATTAGCCAGCTGAGGTTTTAATAATTCATTTTTATCCTTCCTTTTCCTATTCTTTTTTTCACCCTGATTTCTCCTCTCTGGTGGGATAACTGCCTGCAGTAACACACAGCATGCTGAAGCCACACTGGCTCCAGACTCATTGCTCCATGAATGGTAACAAATACTAGCAGCAACCTACATTATTCAACAAGTATCTTCCATGTCATCAGCATAACTCCACGCCACTGGCCTTCACGCAGAAGTATTCTCAGGTATTACAGCTGTGACGTTCCACGTGTTAGACCTGCTGGATGTGGTGAAGTAGGTCATGTTTCATCTGTCTATTCATTCAGCCATTCATTCATTGTGGCTAGCAGGTTGAGGGAGGGGATTCTGCCCCTCTGATCTGCTCTGGTCAGACCCCCCTAGGAGTCCTGCGTCCAGCTCTGGAGCCTTCAGCACAGGACAGACCTAGAGCTGTTGCAGCAGGGCCAGAGGACCCCACAAAAATGGTTGGAATTGGAATACCTCTGCTGTGAGGAAAGGTTGAGAGGGTTGGGGCTGTTCAGCCTGAAGAAGAGAAGGCTCCTGGGCCACCTTATTGCAGTCTTTCGGTACTTTAAGGGGGCTTGCAAGAAAGATGGGGACAGATATTTAGCAGGGCCTGTTGCGATAGGACAGCTGGTAATGGTTTTAAACTGAAAGAGGGCAGATATAGACTGGATGCAAGGAAGAAATATTTTACAGTGGGGGTGGTGCAACACTAGAACTGGTTTCCCAGTTAGATATATCTGTTAGATACCCCGTCCCTGGAAACATTCAAGGTCAGGTTGGACGGGCTCCAAGCAACCTGATCTAGATGAAGATGTCCCTGCTCACTGCAGGAGGGTTGGACTTGATGACCTTAAAAGTCCTTTCTAACCCAAATTATTCTATGATTCTGTAGATCACATTTGTTTGACTGCAAGATGAGGATGGTGTTTTGGATGCTCAGAGTGGCAGTGAGAGCTGCACCAGCAATAGATGCAGACACAGGGCTGCAAGTGGTACCAACTGAATGAGAAGAAAAACCTCAGGCCTTTGCAACTTTGGAACACTAAAGATGCTCTTTCATTTTTGTCCTGCAAGAGTGGCTATACTGTCCTCACTGTCTTGGCTGAATTTCAGCGTGGATAATTGCATTTCCATCTTCCTCAAATTCCCCCTGCCGTGCAGGTTAGATACAGTATTGGTGAGCACTACCTGGCTCAAAACACTGTGCAGGTGGTGCTCGGTTCAGCAGCTGCTGGTTTTCACCCAGACGTGACTGTATATCACTGGTGAATGCAATAGCCACTTTCTGTGGGTAAGCAGCCTCTAAAATCTTTCTGAGAATATGTAACTGTGTCTTGGCTCGTTGTCATTGCATTTTCCTGCAGTAATCTGTACTATTTCAGCAGTAGAGAATTTTTTGTTTGTACTCTGCTCTTAAAGTCCAAGGAAGAAAAGCATTTCTTTGCACCCTGATACGACACTTAGACCTGCCCAACCTATACATCCCAATCCGTAGTCAAGTCTCCCACACAAATTTTAGATGCTGTAGCTTTTCCTGGTGTTATGAACCTCATTGCTGTTGATATCCTGCATACGAAGAAAACTATTTTGCTAGCATAGCCATGAAACCGATGAGTACTGTGTGAGTTTGCAGACTTTACATAAATTCAGAAACCACAGGTATAATCTACTAGAGGGAGCACTTACATTGCTTTATAAAAAGGACCAAATGGCAGATTACTTTACACCTGGTGAGACCCTAGCAGGTGAAATTTTCTGTGTTTCTTGAAGTTTCTAGTTGATATTTTTACTATTAATGTTGAGAAATTATCCTCCAGGGAGGACACAGAGCTGCAGAAGATGAAGGCAGAGAGGTGTTCTGCATACTGAGTGCAGAGCAGTGAAAGATTTTGTCCTTCTACAGTAACTTAAAACATTTTAGCACAAAGTTTTCAGTTAAGGCAATTTAAACTTCTGAAACTAGACTGAGAGCCCTGGGAACAAAAAGGCGGTTTGTAGAGTAGATACCACAGTGAAAAGAAACTGCAAAGACCAAAACCAAAACCCTTCTAATACACAATCTTCTCACAGGAGCAGCTGAAAGACAAGGCCCCACAGAAGAGATGCTAACCACACTACTGAAAGCATTACCAGGAAGTACGATGTTAGGGCTATATAAGAGCTGAAGATATGAGGCAAAAAAACAGTGCGAATATCCCTTGCATCACACTGTGCCAGTCAACTTCTAGACATGACTTTTAGGAATGAGAGCTGAGGGACTAACCTCATCCTCAACTCTCTGCAAAAGTACAGCTCAGTGCTTTTTGTAATCCCTTATGTGGGCTCTCAACATCTCCCCCTTCAGAGCCAAGAAACGCTAAGAATTTTATCATTCAGTTAGCCTGCTTTTAAATGAGTAACCTTGGTAGGATATTGAGGGAGAGAAGGCTTTATTGATCATACATACAGGTATTCTACCTCTTTCTTAAGTTATTTCAAGTCAAGCCCTGAACCATGCAGCTAATGAAGCAAGTCTCGAAAGATCTCTCTTACGTGGATTTTCACCTGTAATATTCTTTTCCCAGAGGGGAAAGTAGTAGAATCTCTTTACGGACTATTTAGAAAAAAAAGTGTAGAAATATATTATGATTGAAATCTCTTCTGCTGCAATTTTTGAAATTGGTTGGAAGGTATGACAGAAATTGGTGGTCAAAGACAGACAAACAAACCCAAGTGCACACACAAACACAGAACATTGGGCAAAACAAGGCCAAAATGTCAACCCATTTTCCTTACATATAGTATAAACAAAAAAGGAAAAACTGAACATGCAGTAAACACTCTTAATTCAGCTTTGACAGCAGTGAAATCATTAAACCTCATCCACTCAGGAGTTTTTTGCACAAGCTGGAAGAGACATTTTGCCAGCTTTTAAATTGCAACAATATTTTCAGTGCTCTAGGAGACCTTTGCTTGTCTTTTGTGGTTTCTTATGTCCGACCCGTCACGTTTGCATACTACTTCCCTAGGACCTGAGACTCTATTGCAAAAAACACATCAAACAATGCATTCCTTATGGAATTTTTTGGTTTTGCTATTGCTAATTTTCCTTGGAGTTTATTCAATATTTATTTAAAAAAAAGGATATCTTTAGTTTCATTAGTCAGTGATACATATGTGCCACGTTATTGGCTTTTACAAGGACACATTGCAAGTTTTTTAACTCTTAGGAAGGATTGTTTGGCCTGGTATTAGTAAGGAAAAGCAAAAGCATCACAAAAACTGTTGAGAAATAGAGAGGGTTTTTTATCTGCAGTTGAGGTTCCTCCACGACTTTTCCCTTAACAGCGTGCATAAATCTGTCACTGACCCCGTGATAACTTGGATAGACAAATGGAGTACATAGGTCATATTGGAGGTCTCTTATGAACAAATTTAAGATGAAGTTGTTAGGAATGATATTTGTTTCTCATGGAGAGGATTGGTTTAACTTTCAATGACGAAACAAAGTTTGCATATTTCAGGATGATAAATTTTAGCCTAATACCACTCTATTGAGTTTGGTACATAGAGTAATGAGTGAAATTCAAAAGATACTTTAGGCCATTGAATCCAGCTTCTTGTGACTGCAAAGTCTTCACCTCAGAATGTCTTAGATCTGAAACTCTGTAGACAAGCATCATTTCACCTAACTTTATTCTTTTAAAATTTGGGCATCCATTCTAAAGTTGAGGGAGATTTCTCATCTCATTTGGACAAAGAATCTAAGAATGACTCTGCCAGGTCAGGCCAAGGTTTCAAGTAATTGAATACCCTAGCTTTGGCAATGCCTGTTAACAGATACGTTGAGAAGAACAGCAGGACAGGGCAAGTGCACAGTTGCTAGACTGTCCCTCTGGGTCAGGAAGCCACAGACAATGTCTCTGCACTTAGCAAATCTCAGTAGATTTTTCTTCTAGGATTTTGTTGATTTGCTTTTTTGCCATACAAATTTTTAGCATCCACAAGTTCAACTTACCTTCATGTTGTGCAAAGAGTTACCTCTTTGAGAGTGTTATAACTATATTACCAGTTAGTTTCTTTGATGACCTTAGTTCTCGTGTTGAAAGACAGAGTGTACAGATCTTCTCTAGAGATCTTCCCCTCATCATTCATGATTTTATAATTGTCTCCTCCATAAGGCTGGTGAGGTCGTATCGGTTTAAACATCTGTCATATAAAGCCACTCTACAGAGGTGTAGCTGTGATAGATTCCTTTTCAATGACACCTGGAACCCAAATTCTCTGAAAACTCTTTGAAAAGCCAAACCCAAATACTTGTAGGAGTATCGAGTTCATCAAGGAAAAAAACTACTAGCCTGAAGAATCTACAGTTTAGGGAAAAAGAAATCTGAACAAAGCCATAGCATCCAGCTCATACAGAAGTTTCAGTATCCAAAACTGTACAGAGAAGTATCTATTTCTCTCTTGGAGTTCCTTAAAAAGAAAAGGAAGTTCACAGAGCAATAGAAAAACAGTCACTGTAATCTGTAAATGTAGCTGGAACCTAAATTGTCATGGCCAGTTTAAAACTTGGTTGCCAGTTTCCAGGTAGCTCAAGACATCGTGGAGCATCTTCACAAGGAAATTGCCTCAAAGACCTTGGATTTTGTAGCTCCTGATAACCTCTGTAGTCAGAAAATCCAAACTGACCCTTGTTGTTGCTATCTGGATTAGTACAAAGTTACTGAGAGTTACATGAGCTTTAGCCACCGAAGACTGCTGGGAGGAGGGGGCGGGGTCAGGGGACGACAATGAACAGTTAAAAATATTCCTCTGTCATTTTATGACTCTCCCAAGGATTTAGGGTTTACATTTCAAAGAGTCCTCAGAGAACTAATAGAAGAATAGAATAGAATAGAATAGAATAGAATAGAATAGAATAGAATAGAATAGAATAGAATAGAATAGAATAGAATAGAATAGAATGGAATGGAATGGAATGGAATAGAATGGAATAGAATGGAATAGAATAGAATAGAATAGAATAGAATAGAATAGAATAGAATAGAATAGAATAGAATAGAATAGAATAGAATAGAATATTTGGGTTGGAAGGGACCTATAATGATCATCTAGTTGTTGGCCTGACCACTTCAGGGCTGACCAAAAGTTAAAGCGTGTTATTAAGGGCATTGTCCAAATGCCCCTTAAACGCTGACAAGCTTGGAGCATCAATACCTTCTCTGGGAAGCCTGTGCCAGTGTTTGACCATCCTCTTGGTAAAGAAATGCTGCCTAATGTCCAGTTTGAACCTCCCTTGGTGCAGCTTTGAGCCATTCCCACACGTCCCGTCACTTGATCCCAGGAAGAAGAGCTCAGCACCTCGCTCTCCATGTCCCCTCCTCAGGAAGCTGTAGAGAGCAATGGAGCCGTCCCGCAGACTCCTCTCCTCCAAAACAGGCAAGCCCAAAGTCTTTACCTGCTTCTCACAGGACATGCCTTCCAGACCTTTCACCAGTTTTTTTGCCCTCCTCTGGACATATTCAAGTACCTTCAAGTTTTCAATTTAAGTTTCAATTCAAGTTTCACCAAAAGTCAGCAAAGTTAGACAGTTATTTTCATAAATTCCTTTGAAAAGATGTTGTCAAAAAATATGTCATTGGTCCAAATGTAGGAAACTTCTTATTTCCTGGGGAAAAACAGTTATATTTTTTTATATTTTTGAATTTTTTCAAGTTTTTTATTTTCCACTATAAAACCTCATTGTATTTTTCCTCTGGGAAAAAGGGAAATAGAGAAAAAGGGGGAGAATAAAATCAGGATGTGAGGAAATGAAGAAAGGAAAACATCCAGGAGTTCCTATTGCTTTTTAAGTTGTAAACATGCAGGAAAGAAAAGAACACATTTTAGTAGATGAAAGATTCGAGTACAAAAGTTCCAACAACTTTATCTTCTGAAAGCTTAATGTTAAATACCATGGCAACAAATGTCTTCACACCCCAGACCAAATATTTCTCTGGAAAAAAACAGGCAAATATTTTCCGATAAAATGACTTTTTAAATGGTGCAATAATTATTTCCATGATATCACGGAAAACAGGTTTTATTAGACAAATCTGAAATATCCAAGTTTACCCAAGAAAAGAAACCATGTTGGTGTAGTATATTCAGACAATGATAATTTGATTTATCCTGCACAACACTTGATAAGTGCATTTATTAAATCACTGTAGCTTATATTAAATTTAGTAATGAATTATTAATTTATAAATGCTCACTCTTCCTTCTGGGAAGACATAAATCATCAGCTCCAAAAAAATTTCTTATATGCTATTCAACACCTTTCCCCATGTTCTGGAGCGAAAAAGAAATCAATAGTAGTAAAATTCTCAGTTAATGCAAGGTTTGGCAGATAAAAATGAAAATGCAGTCCAAGCACATCGTCAGCAGACTCATTTTGTCAACTTGTGCTTCATCACAGTTAAGTGCTAGATTATGCATCTAGAAACAAAGAATGTATTCACATTTGGAAGATGAAGAATTGCATCCCCCGAAAGTAAAAACAATGAGATCACAGTAGATAATGCAGTGAACATGAATTCCTAGTGGGCTGCTGTTGTTAACGTGGGACAATGAAATAGCAAATATGTGTTAGAGAAAGACTAGGAAGGTGACATCAGTTAAGTGAACAACTTTAGGAAGATGCTAATTGGCATTTTGAGTGGGATTCACCTGATAAAATGTAGATGTCTATCATGTGTGCAGTATCTCTGTGGCACTGTTGAGCCCTTCTGAGAGTATGTTTCTACACAGACTGCAAAACTGGAATACTTCACTGGGAGGAATACGACATTCATGTTGTTTTCAACAGCAGGCAGTTGTACAGGGCAGGTGGGGATGACATACCAAGATCCAGTGTCTGGGAGCTGCAGTTAAACCACTTCATACCAGAATAAAGGTGCAATTCTTTTACGCTGAAAGCAGTTAACCACCGGGATAAATTTTCAGGGCTTGGTGGACTCTGTATGACTAGAAACTTTCAGACAGAGACTGCATTTTTTTAGTCTACAAGCTATACCTCAAAAACCGTGATTTTGATGCAGAAACAATAGGTTACAATGTTATGGCGTGTGATCATAATAATTTTCCCTCATCTTAAAACCTATGAAGATTCTCTTATGGAAGAACAGAAATCTTGTCTTCCATCTGTGTGACAAATCAGCTTCGCTTTTGCTCATCCTGAATTATTGTCTTCTCAGTTTTATCCCACTATTCCTATTTTATGCCCACCTTTAGGGAACTTCAGATGGTAGTCTTTACTCTCCAGACTCCTATAAATATTTCTACAGAATAATCTTATGTTCATGTTTTGATGTTACATACATTTCATTTTGCAAGACTGATAATAAAAACCACTGTGTTATTTAATGGTATTCTGTAAGACTATCACGTTGCAACAAACACACCAAAAATAAAAAATCACTTCCAGAAACTTTCTTCTTAGTACTTTTTTATAAGTGCCTGAGCTCCACTGGCCCATTTGATATACAGAGTGGTTTCTAAACTGTTTTGCTTCATTTGTTCTAGAACCTTCCTAATTTTGAGGCTCTTCAGAGAAGCTGTGACTCATCTGACTAACTCTTCCAGGTCTACATGTCTTTTTACTCTTATAAATCGAAAGCATGTAAAAAATACTGGAAAGTTATTATTGTTTGTATGGCTCACTGGCTTTTGAGCAATTTTTCCTTGAACTCATATAACAGTAGGACTGCATGAGATGTTGCATCACAAGGATTTTCTCTAACCAGGACATACTGCATGTCTTCTGTTAGTTTCCACTTCTATATTACTCCCAGCTGTATATTAGTCTTAGTAACTACCTGAAGGAGGTTGTAGTGAAGTGGGTGTTTGTCTCTTCTCCCAGGTAGTTAGCGATAGGATGAGAGGAAATGGACTCAAGTTGTGCCAGGGGAGGTTTAGACTGGATATCAGGAAAAATTTCTGTACGGAAAGTGTGGTCAGACATTGGAACCAGCTGCCCAGGGAAGTGGTGTAGTCACCATCCGTGGAGGTATTCATAAAACATGTAGATATAGCTCTTCAGGACATGGTTTAGCAGGCAGGATAGTGTTGGGTTGACAGTTAGACTTGACGATCTTAGAGGTCTTTAACAACCTTTATGATTCTATGAACAGTGCTCTGTCATAAAGCCATCCAGTGTTTCTACCTTGTGGCTAGTGTGGAGTCCCAACAGAGAGCCAGTGAAGTGCCCATATACCTACTAAATTGTTGCCTCTCAGCACAGAGATGATTTCATCCAGTTCCCTTATCTGGTACCTTGTCAATAGTATTCCTCTTTAATACTTCTCTTTCCTTTAGCCTAGACATGAAACCTAGCTTCAGTGGTTAGCAATTGCTATACTCTGTCTCTGAAGATCAACATCATGATTCATTCTTCATGTCTTCGAACATTTGATGCCCCTTTTTATGGCTTTCTAATGCAAATTGGCAACAGTTCACTGAAGCTGGTCACAACCGTCGTTCCCTTCACACAGTTATGGTAGATGAGAAGGTTGAGTATTTCAGCTTTATGAAATGCAGTGAAGGAAGAAGTCTCAGTAAGGGTTGAAATTCAAGCTCTTCTGGATCCAAGTTTTAGTACTTGCTTGTTAACACACTTGCTGATTCTGTGATAATCACAAGCTGTATTTAACAGTGTAAAGCCCATATACAGCATCTCAGATTTTAACACAGGGTAGAAATAGACTGCTGAAAGTTTTCTGTCATCACAGCTATGCCTTTATGGCTTTCTTTGGGTAGCTTGCCTTCCTCAGATCACTGCTGGATACTGAATTTCCAGTATAAAAAATTAAAGCAATATCCAAATCATTTGGGAACCTCGCACTTTCTGGAAATCAGAAACTGCAGCTCTATGCAATCTATGCTTACAATTACTAGCAGAAAGGAGGAATTTTTAAGGGAAATGGAAATAAAGCACTTAAATTTCCTTTTCCTTTTTGTCCCTATTATGGCAGTTTTATTTGCTAATTATGATCTCCTAGAGATACTGTCATATCATTTCCCTACTTCCACAGATTCATCTAATCATAAATTTTTTTTCCACACTGTGTTTTTGCCTTGTATACTCCAGGCTTCCTGTGGTCCATGTAGCTCATCAAAAGTTCTTCTTTCATCCTTTCTTCCCACAACCCTATACACTCTTGTCTTTTTAGCACCAAACCATGCTCTTTGTTGTTTCTCTGTTTCCAGCTACAGCTTTTGATTCCCATTTGCATCAAGCACATGACACACGACATGAGCCTCCTCTAACTGTTTTGCAAATCACTTCTATGGTTCCTAAAGAATTTAGGATTGTAATTTTTCCCCACTACATCTTCTTCTTAGAGGTAGCATCCTTTTAAACTCCTCTGTGCCAGCTGCATGCTGCATGTGTCAATAATCCCCAGACGAGGTGACAGTGTCGAACTATAAACCACAGTCTCCTTGTTGCCTTTTCGTATTTGCTAACTCTGCTCTTTTAATAGTCAAACACATTAATCTTCCAAATGACAACTAAGGCCTCGTCTTATCTGCATGGAGCGGTAGAGCATCCATGCAGCAAGTAAGCCTAGATGGGGAATTTGCTTCCCAACCCACCCCAGTAGCCCTGTGATAAATGCTGCCTGCTCACCCAGCTGCTGGTTTGTAGTGTCTGCCCACACCTGCTCTGGGACTACACAGCTCAATGGGATTGCTGGGAGTGGCACCACAGTGAGGAGCACTGAAGGACCTAGCACATTTTCCTACATCTTTTGAAATAATCTCATTGCCCTTCAGAAAATGCATCGGTAAAATGAGCCAGGCTGCACTGTTCATTTGCACTTTACGTTTTGGATTTTGATGAGTGAAAATCTTCCATGGGATGCAAGTAGCTACGTTGCTAATTCTCTGAGTAGGTGGGGTCTGTTCACGCTTGTTCAGGGAGAGTCCATCCCTTACATTTCACTTGTCTCACAGAACCACATCTTATCTGACCACAGGCAGTCAAGTACCTACAGTAGTGACTTCCATTGACTGGAGGGTGCTCTGAAGAGACCCGTGATGCCTGGGTCGCAAAGGACCTGCTGGTTTGGTCCTGGTATGAGCAAAGAAACAGAAGCATCATGAAACAAGAGAGCTCCTTGTACCGGATACTTCTGAATGTTTGGTTAAAATATGTTTGTTTTTTTCTGTTAGAAAAAGAAAACCACCGCTGTTGTCTTTGTAGTGAGACAAAATATGTATGTGGTGTGTCAGAGAAGGGACTTCTCTGCTTCATGCTCCATCAATCTTCCCCCTTCCCAGAACTCTTCTCAATAAATCAGTGTGGAAATGGCAGAAATCATGCCCTTTTCTCCCTGGCTTCTCATTGTCATGGCTGAATTCACAGAATATGCCTACCAAAGTCAATGGAATTGCCTCAGAAATTAATTTGTCTGGGACAGCTTGCAACAGGTGTGCAGTTGGCTTCTGCTTTTACTACTTCTGTGCTCATAGCATGACCCTGTTGTGTGCAATCCATTCCAGGCCCTTAGGACCCTGCAATACAAACTCACTCTGGGGACTGAGAGAAGGAAAAACAGAAAGATTTGACCAATGTGACGGAGGAGACCTGGCTTTAGAAATTTAGCGTGGCCTTTGTGTCTTTCTTGCATGGTCTCATTTCAGACAATGCCATCCAACTGCTATAAAACATGAATGGGAATAAACATAGAGGAGGCCAGATGTCTTCTTGGGGAGGTGTCCAGAGCTTGCCATCATCATATGAAAAGAGGGAAGAACAAGCCACTCAAATGACTTTCCAATTTGATACTTGTGACTGAAATATTTTATCTCACTACAAAGCATTTATTTCTGATTGATGCAACTGAACTCCGTTGGATTCAAGCCACAAGTTACTTGGCTGAGGAGGGTGTTGTTGCAGAGGTGGAGGTGCATTGCACCACTATGGTATAGATGTTTACTTCATGTTTTGGACATAAGCCACCACCAAAACTCTGTCAAGAGGACTGAGACAGCTGCTCTAATGCTATATGTGTCTCTGCTATGTACTCTGGAACATCCATTCAAGTCCAGGTTAGCATATAAGGTGAAAGAGTATAAAGCAGGAAAGCAGCTTACTCATCTGCTGGTCTGCACCCAGACACGTCTACTCAAAGAGCTACAAGCAAGTAAGAATAACCATATCCTCTTAGGAGAACCGTAATGATATTGGGAAGGTCAAAGTCTTGCTGCAAATACCTTTGATGTACTAGACATTGATTGATAAAAGAGAAGAGGGGAAAACTCTTTTGCTCAATGAAAAGATAAATGAACAAGAGTATCTGCCACGGTGCCAGTGGGATTGCTACAGGTGCCAGCTTCACCGGAAATTAGCAACAGCAATGGCAAGAAATTTTCATAATCCCTAGCTGATATCAGCATCCTTCTAGTCAAGTGAAGTGCTGAAGTCACAGTATAATTAACCCATCCTGAACACAGTTGCACTGAAAGAATATATAGTCACTTATGTGAGTGGGAAAATCATACAAAAACCTTACCAGAAATTTTCTTCTGACATTTCATAGCTAAATATGAGCATTTGTAGGAATGAAATACGTTAAAAGTGAGATATAAGGCCTGAGCATCAGTTTGTAAGAAAAATTTTTTACATCTCAGAAGTAAGCATGATCCAGAGTCACAAGCAGGATGGGGCTCAGGTACACACTTTCACAGTTACCAAAGTTCTGTTGTGCTATGTAACTAGCTCTGGTTATCAAAGTACTGTTGATTAGGTGTACTCTTCCTTAATACACCGTTCAGCTGTCATGTGCTTTGACACCAGAGAAGAAGACACTACCTCCGCAAAAAAAATCAGCAGGCAGTTTTACACAGCTGTTCCTGGACTGTGTAGTTATTTTATGAAAAGCCCCACATTTTTTATCTTTGTGGCTGCCATCACATCTGGGATAGGCAAACTGTGGCTGTCATTGCAAGACTGTTGATAAGGCTTTATCCTGCTTCAACCTCCTGCATGGCAATATATTTAGGTAAGCAAAAGCCTCAAGCTTACCACATAAATATGGATTAACTAAAGCCAGGTTTTCTCCTTTAAACATGTCTTATTGAGTAGATAAGAAGGTTAAAACTTGAAAAATTACTGGCCGCATTTTTGGTCTGAGAACTGAGCCTGGAACAGAACAAGCAACCATAAGCATCTTTATGCTCTTCCACCAGTGACACCTTCTTGCATGAAAATGGAACATTTGTCTAATATGAAGAAAGTGTAGGGAGAAATAATTTAGATAAAAGTATGTCCTTGGGTGGATGAAGAGATTCAAAATGAGTCTCAGCAGAAAAAAAAGAAAAAAGGGAAATGGAAAGGCAAAAAACCCACCCCAAAAGAAACAACCACACATTCTGAATCTTTTGTCTATTCTGATGAAGTTTTAATGACTTAAGTTTCTTCTTTTTCTTAGTTAAAATGTTTTTCATAACTTTCTATAAAAAGAAATTTCTACTCTGATAGAAGAAAAAAAAAATTGATAGATTCTCAGCTACTATAATTACACTGTAGTTATGATGAGAAGATAACATAGCTACATTGCAGTTAACATTGAGATAATTTTCATACCCATTTTTCACATAACTGACAGTTCATCTAAATGATGGAATTGTTGATTTTTTCTCTATTTCTTTCATCCTTAATAAGTACAGTTTGTGGCACAGAAGTAGTAACAAAAGCATTGTAGCCTACAATATAGTTATACAGAAACAACTTCAACATTACAGCATAACTGAAACATTATTACCTTCTACAAGTGGTTTTTAGATAATGACGTGTACAGCCATGAATGTATATCTGGCAACTTCTGAAATTATCAGATACTACAGTGGCAGATCTAGTAGGAAACCAAAGACAGATGTGTTAAAAAATATTCGTGGGTCTTCCTTCAGCTGGCACATCAGTTCCAGGGAAGAGTCTATGCTCAAAAGCTGTGCTTGACTCATCCTTATTTGTTTTAAATAGAATATTCAAAAATACAGATTAGTATACAGTACATGACTTCTTGGCTTATCAGAGTATTTTAATACAATTTCAACTTTATCTTACCCTTAACTCCAGTATAACTAGGAACAAGCTGAAGGAAGGAACTTTTGACTTGTGAATTAAAATGTCAGTCTGATAATTAGTGAATTACAATGGCAGCATTGCTCTCTATTTTGAGACAAATGAAATAAAGAGGCTAGGGGGATTCTTTAATAATAATAAACATGAAACTCTTATTCCTTTTTATGCTGTGTGATCACATACAAATGATCTAATAAAAATAATTGCATTAGATGTCCTATTTTTGGAGAAATGCATAGCTAGTATTTAGGAAGATTTATTGTTCTGATTTATCTATTAATGAAGCAAAACCTAGTTAATTACCTAATTTGCATGATATTTTGCATCCACGTAGATGCTGGGATGAGCACTGGGGAGAGGTTTTGCATCAATCCATTTTTAATAAGCTGATGAAATTGGCTGGACTGACTCTGCAGATCAAACCATTGGATGTTTTTCTCCTGTGGGACTGAGAACTTGTAAATCAAGGTACAGCTCAAACAAGCTTGTGACCTGTGGAATGCAAGACCTTTCCTCCTCTGTTGTTAAGATCCTACTACTATAATGAAGCTGCAAATTGGCAGCCTGCTTGAGGTCCCAAATTATTGTCCCATGGTCTTGAGTGGAAAAAGTAAGGAGGGTGTTGTAGCTTGTAGCTTCCTATCTCTCACCTTCTTCCCTTACTGCTCTACTGTACCATTGCCCTGAGGCAAGACATAATCTTGAAAACTGCCAGTCAGAGCTGGGTCAGTAATATCAAGGCAGAAGGTGGTAGGTCTACTGCTGTTTTTGCCTTCCTTTTACATCACGCCTTCTGTGTTCCACAATGTCCCACTCGTTGTCTGTCACACCTCTGTGCCCTCGTGTTGGGGTGCCTTTTTGCAATCCCGCTATCCTCCTGTCAGCATGTGCTTTATGTTTCTGCACCCAATCTGTCTGTCAGGAGACATTACTTCAAGGAAAAGAAAGAGTTAAACAGTTTTCCCCAAGGCCTTCACAAGCCCTGTGCAGCAGAGGGTCGAATTTGCCATGTAAACTTGATTTGTACAAGAATGTATCTTCACTAACATTAGCTACTTAAAACCAAGGTATTCTGTCTACGCCAGTCAGTTGTCCAGCATGAGTTTGCAGTTGCCAGACAGAGCAGTACCTCCAGGGAGTGCTTCTTCCCATTCTAAGGTGGGAGTTGGGAATAGGTTTGAATCCCCTCTTTGATGTTCTCCTCTCTCTCTGTGTTGACAAGAGAGGGAGCCAAAGACAACAAATTTAGATTATACACAAAACTCTACATGGCTAAAGTTGGGAGAGATTAATTTCATCCTTAGGGTCTTTTGAAAAACTCCCCCATGCTCTATGCAAGCACAAAAATAGTGTCATTAAATACAAAAACTCCTGAAACAAACTAGGTCTTAAAATGCAAACATCCCCTCATTGCAGAAATGAGTGGATTTGGCAGGAAAGAGCTCTCCAAAGAACAGTCCATAGTCTTCCAGTCTCTGCTGCTTCAAGTAACAGCTATAATGTATGAGCCATTTAATACTGAAAAGAGGGCAGACTCTCATCACTAGATCTAAATTACTAGTTCCGGAGACTCAGCTACAGCATAAAAGTAACAGCCAGCTAAAAAAAATACTGTCCTAATTACACTGGGTCACATACTGAAATATGGTAATTTGAGTGCTGAGTCACCAAGACTGCTGAGGAAAAAGTTCCTGCTGTAAAATAAAATTGGTGAAGTCTGTGTTTTCTGTTTTTAAAGCCATCATTGGGAGTAAGACAAATAAAACGACATGGGCTTTTGATGTAAGCAACGCAATTTGGCTTGATTTCAGTCCAACATTTTTTAACATATTTGGTGTTTTATTCAGACGATTTACCTTTGTGTCTAAGATTAATTTTAACAACTAACATGATAATGAAGCTTAAGAGCAATTCAAGGTCCTTATTATTCAGGGCAGAAAGATGGTGGTTATCTCTGGACCCAGTGGTGAGATGCTTAAGTAAAAATTCATCCTTTGTATCTTAACTATTCAAAAGTTAGTTTTATAGTCTAAATTAGAGCAGAAAAGTGCTACCTCCAGTGCCAAGTTGTTTATGATCACATCTGTGTCATAAACATCTGACCCATGCTTTCCTGTTTGGATGGAGAGATCCTCCCTCAGTATTTTTACCTGGGCTTCATTTCTGAGTTTTAACTCTGGCAGAGTGTGGGCTAAATAACCTGGTGTGTACCAGGCCATTGTTCATCTGGGACTTCTCTGACAATAATGCGAGATTTGTGTAGCTCCTGTGCTCATAAGTTAATCCTCTTATGGCATGCTACGGAAATCTGATGGCACATAATTCATGAGAAATAAAGAGACATCCAAACACAGGCTTTAAAAAGTAGTCGGCTTCAGTGAAAAATGTGCTGACAACCTGGGTTTCCCTAACATTGTGCTAGGGAGGACAAAAGCCATCAAATAGCACAAAAGGAAAACAAGATGATAGAAGTCTTAACTCAATTTAAAGGGTAATCACCAAATACTCGTGTTTTCTAAATGTCTCCCTGAGCTTAGTCCAGTAATTGCCTGTGGGCACTTTGGAGATTTTGATCTGAATTATTCAGTTGCCAGAAAGATAATGAAATAGGGCTAGATCACGACAAAAAGAAAAATATATCCCAATGGATTTCAGTATCGGCCTAACTACTATTCTCATAAAATAAAAAAAATAATACAACATGGGCACCCAAAATTCTGCAGCAACATTTCCATTCTCTCATTCCTACTTTAAATTATCATGCATCTGAGGAATGATATAAAAATTTCCATTTGATTAGACCAAAATTTCAAGCTCAAAGTAGCACACAAATGTGTGGTAGAGCGGACATAAATGTCTCAGTCCAATGAAGCTTACAATGAACTGAGCTCTGCTGTTTAACCCAAGCATTTTTCCCTGAGTGTTATTTTCAGCCCTGGCTGATGCACCAATGGAGCCCATTGCTTCACACTGCACAGGCTCACAGACACAAGCACGTGTACCATCAACACTGTGTCCATAGTTGAATGAGAGTGGCATCACTACCAAAAATTGATATTTTCTAACCACATTTTCTAATCACTGTGCTGGAAAACTACACAGAAAAAATAGGTAGTAAAAAAACTGTCGATTACAGGATTTAATAAGGAATCACTTACGAAACTTAATTTTAGGAAACAGATACATGAGAACGAAAAAGAGCAAAAGTTCATTCCATAAAACCTCTCCTCTCCCCTCTCTTTATTTTTTCAAAACATGTTCCTCTGGCATCTTAAAGATCACTGTAAAAGTCACCTCTGGGAATAATAGTCCAGACATCCTTGAGCTTAAGCTCTGCTTTAGAGCAAAATAATGTGATTCCTCTCTAATTGCCGTAAACTGAGCTCACTTAGTGCAACAAGATGTCAAAATTTTAAATTCCCTAATCATGCTGGCATTTAGTTACTCTATCCAATGAGATGGGAAAATGAGATGGGAAAATGATCTTAAAATAGAAGTATATAAATAAATGTTTGTATTTCTGAGGGTAGAATTAAAGTGTCTTGTGTCATTTATGAGATCCTTGCAATTTTTTCTGCAGCTGAATCTGAGGTCTGGCAAAGTAGGAGCATACTCTCTGGGCTTGATTAAACCAGGTGAATACACAGCCTCCGGAGATAAAGGCTGGAGGTCTCCTGATACAGTAGTGATGCACGCTCCACTCCCAAGAGGTAGGAGAGGATTATTTCAGAGCTGCTGAGGACTGGGGTTTCTATGAGGGGTTTATTGCCACATTGCACGGGTCTGTGCTAAGAGATCCTTTCTCCATGAGGAAAAGCAGCTGACGTTGGCAATTTTTAAGTAAAATTCTTTGTATGACAGAGTAACGAAAGATACCATTATGATTTTCTAGTGTGACCTCCCTTGCAGGACTGACAACAGAAATTCTTGCATTTCTGGAATCAACTGCTTAAAGCAAGTAAAGAATGAAAGACTCTCCCTCTTATCTTACTTGTTTTGTAACTTCCCTTAACTCCACTGAATTTGGTGGAGCCCTAGATTCATGGCCCTTTTGAAAAGCACAGATAGAGGTTTTTCAAGACGGTACCCCAAAGTGAGTGAAAACATCTGAAAATACACGCTGCTAATTTGTTATTCCCCAAGTTCACTGCATTGGATCAGACAGAAGGAAAACAGGCAATAGGCAGAAAGTAGCTAGGAAGGAATGTGATGATGGGGAGTAAAGACATTCATGAAGAGGCTATAGGAGCAGGGAGAAGCCCTTGGCAGCAGGCACAGTTCCTGTGAGTTTGTCTGTAACAGCAGCCCAAAGGAAACCTGGCTCTTGCAAAGAGGGGAAAAACCCCAAACAAAACAAAATAGAGAAGGAACTTCCATACGGAGGAGAAGGACTAGGCCAAAGGGAAAGAAAAAACCAGTTTGTTTAAGGACAGTCCATGACACTCGAACAGATAGAGAAGGAAACATTTTCTAGTGAGATGGAGGTGATGACAACTAGGAATACATATTCCAGACTCCTCAGCCGCCTCGTAGCCTGTAACACTGACGACCAACAGCCACGTGTTGAAGGAAAGCCACCGTTGTTATCACTGTTTGGATGTTTTCCCAGTTCTAGCACCTCATGGTACAAGCATCTCCCCTGCAGTCCTTGGGCTATAGAGAGTATGGCTGAGGCTGCGTGACATCATAGTCATAATTTTGAATGAATTTCTCATTCATGCCTACTTACACAGTGTAACACCTCGCTCCTTTAATGATTAGACAGTCCTCAGTCAAACAGAAAAGCACCTCTTAAAGCAAATACTCCATTGTAGCACAGGGGGAAAAAATGTGAGGTTAATTCACCAGTGTGAAGTTGGCATGACCAGATATTGTTTCTTCCCTGGTGTACGTACTCTTCTGATGTTTATTATTGCATTCCCTTTGCCTCATTTTTTATTTTTCTCAGAGTGTGGTATAGAAACTTGCTTCTTGACTAGGTTTTGAAGGCAGAAAATCATCACAAACTCCCTCTGAACTGGACCTCTTTCTTCCACTCATAGTTAGTTACCTTGAAATGCATCACATCATCTATTCTCCACTTTTCTCTGATGCACCCTGAGGCTTCCCCTGCTCTCTCCAAACTCAGCTGAGATGCCTGCTTGTCCAAGGCACTCTCTATAGCTCAACGGAAAGAGGGATCTCCAGCAGGCGTTTCTCAGTAACCTAACTCTTCTCAGTGGTTATAAGCAAACCTGGTGCAGCTAACTACTTGTGTAGGTGCATCTTAATTGCCTAAAATTAGGTGGACTGAAGCCACACAGCAGCATCTAAAACTGAATGCCATATTCCATGCAGAAGCTATACAGACGTTGTACCCTCCCCATCCCTTAGGCTGCTGCCGACATAGCTGGATAAGCCTTTCCTGGCAACCATGCAATGCAAAAAACATCTGCTCCATCTGATCTTTTTCAGCATTAACCATCACTAGTTACTCCATCACTGTTTACATGGTTATCTGGATCTTGTATTCCTTTTTTTTTTTAATTACGTTATTATTTTCATAACAATTTTCACTGCGATTTCTTCTGTACATGAAAACAATTTTGAGAAGTTTAGCTGATGGCATTTTTGATAGACAGCCAGCTCAGGCTAAGAGAAAACAGGTTGAAAAGAGATAATCTCCTTCAAAAAGAGACAGAGCTCCCCCCACTCCTGGTAAACTGAAGGTGCTCTCTTGTTCTTCAGTCTCTCCAAAACTTTATTTGCTCTATGTTTGAATCACTGAATAATGTGTACAACTGCGAGCAATGAAGCTGGAACCTGGGAGGCTAAAATATGAGAGCAAAATCTCATCTAAGCTTTGCAGTAGACTTCTGTGATAATTGCATCCAGCATCATTCGCCACCACCAGGGAATATTCCAAGATTTATCACTTTAATCTATTTCTTTGTTGCCAGTTTTTGCCAAAAAGAAAAAAAAAATCTATGGATTAGCAAATTGACTGATGTGAATAGGAATACCTCCAGTTAACTCTGTAGGCTTCTGTTCTCCAACACCCTGTGTTGGATATGGTGCTATTTATCTCTCATGGAAGAATGTATAAATGCAATGGAATAAAATATACCTGGACACATCTGTGGCCCTACAAGAGTTATGCCTCTGCCAAAAGCTTTCTTTAGCGCAAAACAGCACAAACCTTTGACTATCATATAATCAAATTAGTAAATATTAGTAAACACACAATATTTTATTTTCCTTTATTTGCATTTATACCGTACTCGATATTTTAAGGGGCCAAGCAAACAGATCACTTTTTCTGGACTGGAAAGTGGGATGGGAGTAATCATATAGCCTTAGTAGGCCTCACAAGGGAAATTATTTTCTCTCTATTTAGTACTAGTGAGAATTTGCCTTATTTGTATATTGTGTTAACTGAGGAAAGAAAATTTGAGAAAGCTGGTCTGTAAAAGTATGCTACTTTCTTTAAACTTCAAGGTGTTGGTGTTTCTCCGAAGAATAAAGCAGGCTCGTAAATTTATGTTGTTGTAATTTTATAACGGATGTCTCTAGCAGATGGCACATTTTAATGAGGCTGATAAATCCCTATGGGCTCAGAAGAACTGGGAACATAACAAACATTTCAAAAGCAAGCTAAATCCAATATATTTAAAACAAAAAAGAAGAGTTTTTTCCAGTTGCCAACCCATATACTGAATGTTTTTATTCTCAGGGGTCTTTAAAACAAAACAAACCTAAACCATTTTAAATGTGCTTGAAAACAATTTCGGTCTCCTGTATGAAGTTTCTCATGAATGTTTTACTTTCACTTTGCACCTTAGGCATGCTTTAAGAATTCTGTACAAAATTACCAAAAGCGTCAGTGCATATATGTTTCCTAAGGGCCGTGACAAAAAAAATTGCCCCTTTTCTAATTTCCATCCAGACAGCCTCATCCTTGATGTACCTTCTTAGATGATTAGAGATCTACTTTTAAGTAAAACAAACCCGAACTGATGGAGCTCATTTATACAGGAGTGAATCCCAAGTAATTAAAGAAATCTTAGCAGATGTACTTGGTTTTAAGACAACATAATTAATATGATAATTCAGAGAAGTGTTTAAGCACATCTTTGTTCATGCTCAGCTTTAAACATACATTTAAATCCAATCACTTAAGCACATACTTAAGTATTTTCCTGAATGGGATTCCTTCCTGAACCACAGCCTAGAGTCTAGAGTGATGATCACATTTTACAATGTGCAGTATATTTAGGTAACGTCACACTTCACAGGCACTCAGAATGGGAAACTTTGAGTGGCAGTGATCTTTTAAAACAACATTATTGTTTATTATGCAGACTGGACTTGTGGCTCTGTGCTTAGTGCTGTTTTGACTTCTTTTTCTACTCAAAAAAAAGAATTTAAATTCCTTATTTTTTCCAGAGAGCTTCAGTTACTTCACCATTACGTTTTCAACTCTCAGTTAGAAGGTCTTGACAGTGCCATACGGCGTGGTGAGGAAAAGCAGGTGATATGTGTTATATGGCAAACAATGTACGTGGAATTTCAGACCTCTGTTGGAATACCTTGACAGGTTAAAAATGTTAACTATTGAGATAGCTACTTCTGATTCACACCCAAGCATTTAGAAAGCTCTCTCTTGAAACACACACTAGGTCTGTTTAATTTTTCTCAGACGATGAACTGCAAGATTTATAATACTTAAAAAATTCAGATCTCACCCACACATCACTCTTCATAAAGACTCTTTTGAGGGATTGATCTCTTTAAGTAGATCAGTCATTACAGGGAAGAGGACGGGGAACTTGAGAGAAAAAATCTCTTGATGTTCTGTCTATTGTCTAGCTTGATTAAGTCTTTGGATATTATTTTAAAATAAATAAGACATAATTATTCTCTTCAAAACACTTCTTAGTTTCTCTCAGTAAATTGAGGTACCTATTTTCATAGAATCATAGAATTGCTAAGGTTGGAAAAGACCCTTTAGATCACGGAGTCCAACTGTCAACCTGACACTGCCAAGTCCACCACAAAACCATGTCCATTAGTGTCACATCTATGTGTCTTTAAAATACCTCCAGGGAAGATGACTCAACCACTTCCCTGGATAGCCTGCCTCAATGCTTGATAACTCTTTCAGTAAAGAATTTTTTCCTAATATCCACTCTAAACCTCCCCTGACACATTTGGTCTCCTCCTATCACTTGTTAACTGGGAGAAGAGACCAACACCCACTTCACTACAACCTCTTCCAGATAGCTGTAGAGAGGGATAAGGTCTCCCGTCAGCCTCCTTTGCTCCAGACTAATCAGCCCCAGTTCCCTCAGCCGCTCCTCGTAAGACTTGTGCTCTAGACTCTTCACCAGCTTCATTGCCCTTCTTGTGCTCCAGCACCGCAATGTCCTTCTTGTAGTGAGGAGCTCAAAACTGAACACAGTACTCCAGTTGCGGCCTCACCAGTGCCGAGTACAGGGGTACAATCACTTCCCTACTCTGTCTGGCCACACTCTTCCTGATCCAAGGCAGAATGCCATTGGCCTTCTTGTCCACCTGGGCACACTGCTGGCTCCTGTTCAGCCGGATGTTGACCAATATCCCCAGAACCTTTTCCACCAGACAGTTTTCCAGCCACTCTTCTCCAAGCCTGTGTCATTACATGGAGTTGTTGAGACTCAAGTGCAGGACCCAGCACTTAGCCTTGTTGAACCTCATACAGTACAATTACATTTTATATTTACATACAATTTTAAGTACCTGAAGGGTATCCTTTCTCTCTCCAGTGTCCAAAGACAGAGCAGACGAGATTATTTTGAACTATATTCCTTTCCCCTTGGCTGAAGATAGGGAAGATGGCTCACAACCACACTTGGTGTCTATAACATTATCTTCTCTACGGACTGATCCATTACTGCAGTAGAGACATCTCCATTTCCAGACATTTCTAGATTGTCTGAGACCACTAATCAGTAGCTGAGGAAGTGTGACATAAAATCATGCATCATTATGGCCTTTATGCAAGCCAGTTTGGGGGATTTGCATTTATGTTTCCTCACTTTTTCTTTCTAAATCATAGCTGATCAGAAAATGATTTGTTGATAGCATTCCCAGCTAAAGGATGCATATGCTTTCTCCCCAGGGTAATGCTTGTTTGACAAAAACAAAAGAAAACCATTGACTCTACTTTTCAGCAAAGATTTTTTTTAGGCAAAAAGCAACACATTTCTACTGTTAGATATCTGGTTGTTTATAGTTATCTGGAACTGGTTAAAAGTTCCAGCTACCTGAGACTGGAAAAAGTAAAAAAATTAAGATAGCCTTTGAAAACTTAACCAAAAGATGACCTTTCTAATAGAAAATAACTTACTTTCTCTCTCGGACTCTGATATTCTGAACTGTTCTTCATAAGCAAGGCTGCTTGAAATGCTGTGCAGCCATTCTGAATTTGCTGTGGGTGTGTAGCTAATTTTGTGGTAACATGTCTACTGTGTTCACCTACATCCATTTAGATATCTTGCATAAGAAAAGAATGTGGGCTGATATTTCTTCACGCTTCAGGCTTTTCGTGTTCTCTACGCCCTCACATTTCTGAACTGATAACATTACTGGTGCCACTACCACAACACAGCAGCTGAATACTCCTGGCTATTTTTGCAATTAGATTTTTGTTTAGATTAATGTCATAGAAGATAACTTCTTCCTTCCCCCACATATGAGTCTCTTCAAATAACATATTATAGTCCTCAAGCTATAAAGAACCTACTCTAATACATTTCTGATCCTGACAGATGTCTCTGGACAATTTAGTAAAACATATTTACTGGAAAATGGCTTTCCAAAGTTAACGGTCCGTTGTTAAAAATGCTATCTCATGGTAATTTGAGTTCTTTCTGAATTTAGGACACTTTATTGTGCAAGAAAGTAACCTCATCAGAAAGAAAAATGAATTGATATGAGCAGTATCCTGCTTCACTTTCCAACTTACACCTTGTCGCCCAGCACAACTAGATCTGTTTAACTGGAGAAACACACAGCGAAATAACAAGATGTTTAAATCCAAAAAAGTGTGTTTTCCAAAGCCTTATCTATTGAAGTTTGCAATGCTGCCATTATATCTGAAATAGAAATGCTCTGGGGCTTCCTTATCCCCCTTTTCTTGAAAAATGTTGGAAATCTGATCCAAGAGAGTGGGAAAAGTAAAAAGTGCAAGGGAGGTGGCAAAGCTTTGCCTGTATCATGTGACACACTGCGTACAGTGGGTTGTACCATGGTATTCGCAGGACAACCTTTGCCACCTCTCCTTCTCTCAGACTCCAACCCTTCTAGTGAATTTGTGACCTTTCATGATCTGAACTCATGCTAAAGCACATAGCCACCATAAGATGCTATAAATTTGTCTCCAAGCTGAACTACAGGTTTAGATCAAAGTAAATGCTTTCAGAAGATGTGAAAAGTGGTGTTCTTTGATATCCCCACCTCATTTTCGGAAGGATAGGAAGAAGAAAAACAATTCTTTGATCTCTTCTTTTCCACAGTTACGAATCAAGCAAAGCCTAAGTTTTCTGAATTAAACTTTTTCATTTATGTTTATTTGTTTTGCTCTTGATGTGAGAAAGCCTCTCCCAACGTTTTCTGACCTCACAGAAAATGCTTGCTGAATGTTGATTGAAAAGCTTGACTGCCAGACATCTTAGTAAAGATAGGTGCTGTATTTATTTTAAGGTATAGAATACTTTTTTTAAAAGGTCACATTAAGAGATTGTAATATTGCACTAAGAACTTGTTCTTGCACTGAGAGCTTATCCTTATTCTATTTTTTCTAAGAACATATTACAGTAAGAATATTAATTATGCAACCTGAAGGGCAAGATCCAGGGGAAAAAAAAGTGGAGGAAGATATTCTTTCTTAGCTTTTTAAGAAAAAGATTGGCCTAACATGTTTATTTTCCCTGAGTTGTAACAGTGAAGAAAAGCACGTAGCAGTGGGGAACATTACCTATGAGTGGATTGGCTAAAAAAACATCACTTATGAAACTTCATACCTGCTAGTGATGTTGAGAGTGACTTCAAAACATGTTCAGATAGTCCTCGTAAACCAGTGAGCCTGCTTTTGGTGCTTTCTCTACTCATCATCCTATATTCATCTTACATATTTTCCTCTTCCTAAATATTGAAGTTATACATAGATATAGCGTAAGTCCCTCTCCAGTGTCAGGTCTGTCGTGGTAACTCTGGTAAGGAAGCTAATACTCCAAGTGGGATCTTCCAGGAAAAAAGAGTTTTATTTCTGTGAATGCTTCCTGATGGCCAAATAACGTCAACATTTCAACAACTGTTGAAGCAATTCAGGCTGATTCCAGGTCTGGGACTGAAAACATTCCAGGGCTTTTACTGCCAGTCTGTTAAATGTTGTAATGCATGATATGTAAGTTTGAAAGTTTCACCTGACAGGGAGAGAACTTCACTTGGGGCTTCTGCTATAGAGGAGTACCTGATGTTGGAGAACTGGAGAGATGCTGTGGGATTCTCTGGCATCCCATGTAGGAGTTACATAGAATTTCATTGCCAGTCCATGAGATCTGTATGGAAGCAATCACAAAGATGATTTCTTGAAATTGGAGGAGAATCATAGCCAACAAGGGAGGAGAAGAAGATGAGAAAATGGCAAAACGAACAAAAGGAAGCCACGTCACATGTTAGATGAGATTTGCATTTCCTCCCTCTATTTTAAAGGATAGCTGACAACTTTATCCATTGCAGAACACTGCAGCCTCTTTGCAGAAGAGCTCACTTGTTTTTTAAATTGTGCCAAGGGGCTGTGTCTAAGCTTGCAAAGCTGTTCACTCTTTGCCCATCCAGCAACATGCAATGAAAACACATTAATAAAAGAAACATCTTCTCAAGGCCTTCCAGTCAGAGAGAAAATGTCACTCAATCCAGGAAAGATAATTGAATTAATAATTTAGCCTTCTGTAGGTGATCCTGCTTTGGCAGGAGGGTTGGTCTAGATGACCCACAGAGGTCCCTTCCAACCCCTACCATTCTGTGATTCATTCTGTGATTCTGTGAATTCGACTGCCCTGGTTTTGGTTAAACCACAACAATCACAAAAACCCAGAACCTCAAAAGTATTTGGATATCTCATCCCACTGACAAGGTGATGATAAAATTGTTACGCACCTTTGAAAATTTAGGAAAGATCAGAGGCTTTTTTATTCATAAGACACCTCTACCAGTCCGTTACGGGGAGAAAAACTTAGCATAGAATTACTGAACTGTGCTAATTATTTATTCTGGCAGCCTGAACAAGCGATTGAATTGAGACAGTTTGGGAGTCTCTTTTGACTAATAGGGGAGAAATATTCAAGAGCTTAGAGGCAAGGAATGAATGGAGAGTAAGTGTTTATTAATACATGACCGAATTTACTATTCAAAGGAGAAGTTTATTAGTGTGTTATAGCTCTTTGGTCTTCATGTACATCAAAGGATAATTTGGAAAGGCTTTAGAATTGTTAGGCAGACTCTGAAACATAAAACCATTAAGACAGTAAAAAGTTAGAGTGAAAATCCTGAAGGAGAACAGATAAGATGTACATCAATCATAATTTTTATGTAAAGTGTAAACTAGACAAACAGGAAAGAAATAAGATAACTAGATGAAGGACTTCTTTCTTTTCTCATGAAGACTAAGAAGGATTATTTAGAATAAAACATCTATTATCACAGAAAACTGGAAAGACAACAGACTGATCTTGAGCTTGTTTTATTTGGTTTCAGTCTCCTGGTTTCAGTATTATGATGTCAACTAACCCCTGATGAGCAGTAAAAGCTTTGTAAAAACTAAATTAGAAGGCAAAAATGAAATTCTGACACTCAAAGAAGCCAGAAGATATAAAAGGTGGGCTTCAGCTGTCATAACTTCAGGCATGCGCAGTATAGTTGTTTTAGTTTGTATAGTTGTTTTTTAGTTGTTCCCTGAGCAAGTCTTCATAGGTTCTTTTTGTAATCAATGGGATGGAATATGTCCTGTTTGGTCATAATTCACCTGTCCTGATTTAGAAGCTCTCCTAGACTTAAATGAACTGTCCCTTAAAAAATTCCTTTTTCATGGACTAAGAAGAGTGTCTAAACAAGTAGCTCAGAGTTAGATGTGCTCAGATGAACCCCACTCCATATGTTCTGTAAATACATGAAATTCCAAGGAAGAAAACAGAGTCTATTTGATTCTAAGTAGAATCTATATGTTGCAAGGAAGAAAAAAAAATGATAATAATTTGTAGCTTGGATTCCCATTCTTTCAAGTATTTATGCATTTCATAACCACTGGAAGCAATGGCTGTATCCACACCAGTGACCAAGACTGTGCCACTGTTTTTTATCCTGGAGGCCAGCTGGCATTATCTGACATCATCCATATGTTCCAGTTCTCCTAGCCTACAAAACAGAGTGGCTATATCCATATTTCCTGTTGGGAATCGTTTCTGGCTATAATACATCCTAAACGGTGCCTGGGAACTCTTTGTGAGAATGCTACTTGGCCCAGACCAAACCTGTGCCAGGGACCTCTCCGGAAATCAGCATAATGGCAACTAGCTTTGCAGTGCCCATTCCATGGCGTTGTTTAATGTACTGACATGGAGGTACCCACTGAAAGTTACTTTATAGCACAGCTTTGAGAACTTTGGTTTCAACAACCTGTAGCACATTACAGTGGCAAAAAAATAGCTCAGTGCATGTTGAATCCAGCTCCAAGTCATCTTGTCTCCATCTTCCAGGAAATACAAAAAGGCATTTGGAAGTTAAGAAAGAATATGATAATATAGTGAGAATGAATGGTAGCTGGTGTTGATAAAAGTGAATATTTGCTGCGTAATCTAAATATATGTGAATAAAGGAGATGCAATCAATGGGAAATGGGCATTAAAGTGGTCAGTGGCAAAAAGTGAGATTAAAGCAGACCAAAAGAAGAGAAAATGACTACACGGTTTATTTCTGATCACTTTATACAGTGACATGAAGCAATCACAACATAGGACTAAGCTTACAGCTGATCTTTTAAGTCAAGAAGAGGATAAATCTGGAGTTCCACAATATCACACTACATGAGTAGCAATTGGCCCAGTCTAACAGTGGGTGTATCCTGATAATTCACACCTGATCTCAGTGGGAATAGGTGGAATAAGAATGTCACCAGCCACAACACTAAGAAAATATCTCAATCGCTCTGAATATATAGACTTTGAAAGAGAGTGCCAAGGTGATTAAAAGCCACCTTGGGCTCTTGGGGGAAACCAGACAAGACCTGGATGGTTACCACCAGGATTTCCCTAGCATCATCAGAATTTTAAGTAAGCGGTAAAGTAGGATTAATGCAAAAGATAAGTTTCATTTGTGAAGGAATAGTATTACAGTAAAAACAATATTTGAAAATGAAAAAAAAGAGGAGAAAATAATTTTACTTAGGAATAGTAGATGTTTACATAGCTCGTGGGACAGAATTTAATTCGTTTACTTAAACAACGAAGTCCATTTCTGCTTGAATCATGCTAAGGGACATTAGACACCTATGGGAAACTCATGTTTTTCTTGAATCACAGGTAGAAACTCATCAGGCTGTCTATTCTAGGACACCTTTAATGGCATGAGACACCTGTCCAGGGGCACCTGAACCAAGGAAAGGGTTTCTTGGTCCCCACTGTATCAACAGAGGTTAAAGGTGGGATTCATCTGCTTAGATGCAGGTATCTTGTGCTATTTAAGAAGCCCTGGGATATTTTCTGTCTGACGTCCAGTTGCCAAATCAAAAGGACATGAAGAGGCCCAGTATCATTCTGCCCTACCTTTGTCTGTATGTCAGATGCTCAAAGGTATCTGGAATATCAGTGGATGCCTGTGTTAGCACAACTGGATTTCATCACTAGCAAGCAAACATACTCAAGAGAACTTTTCAGTTGATCAAATGTATTTCTCCACTTCAGGATGTACTGAATATTTTTATAGATTTCACTGACTATTAAAAGGGCTTCAGCAGACTATGATGAGACCATTAATACTTACCTCCCAGGTGCATACCTGCACGGCAGATATTTAAATTCATGTACCTGAATCTGGAGCTGAATCCTTCCCCTTTCTGAGGGTGTCTAAATCAACAAACAAATTCCACTTTCAGGACTCAATTCAATTTTCTAAGATCACGAATCCTATTAGTTTTGTTTGGATATCTTGAATACTCAAGTCCTGTATACCTGTGTTTAGGCATCTGAATCAATTCCCTAGTGATTTTGAGTAGCCATATATTATCAGGCAAGATAAACAACTCCAAGCCAGCAAAGCCTGATGAAATTTATTTTCTAAAGTTTCAAGAAACTATCTGAAATAATCTTGGAAATTTTAAGAATTATTTACTTCGAACTTGCTGAGGCCATGGCAGGCCCCAGCGGATGGGAGCAGGGCAAACACAATACTTACCTTTAAATAGCAAAAAAAAAAAGAAGGATCCAGAAACTTGTAGACCATACAACCTAACTGTGAAAGTCAAAAAGACAGAAAAGATAACTGAACAATAATTTTTTGAAGACTGCCAGAATAATAGGGTGATAAAAACTCACTAACGTATATTTGTCAAGAACAGGTCACATCCAACCAATCTGACATCCTTCCCTGATGGAGTAAAAGCATAAAGTTTAATATAAAGACATATAAAGCAACTTATTTTAATGATTCTTGTATTTATTTTCATTTTCCCATAAATAATGGATGCCAGATCATTAGTCTCTCTTCATAGGCTTTCGATGTCTTGTATGTGGCAAGTGCTTCTGTTTAATGGGTGCTATATTTCCTAGGAAAATGTCATATTTTTAACTGACACTCTTCAGTAATTGTCATACCTTGGCAAGAATGATATGAGGCATATGTACCAGAATTTGTGATAGAAGTATTGCCACTGTGAAAAATTACTCATGTCCTTGAGGGATTCTCCCTTCTTTAATCACTGTTCTACATCTGTGTCTATCATGGTCACTATTTCTCAGTTAATCAGATTATGCATTGATGCACAGATGATTTCAATATGCCTGATATCCCCAACACTTACACTGCTACTCAGAATGAAGTGATCATTAAACTACACTGATGTAAGAGACATGGATCAGGCTCTTGTGCTACAGAAAAAACCACTACATTCAAAAGCCCTTTTTGAACAAAAAGAAGCTTTCAGTAAAATAACTTATGAATATTCAAATTCCTTAGGATTTAATAAAAAAATTGTTAACTAGTATTTTTGAAAGCCCAAGACCTCACTATTACTGCCTTTTCACTAAAGGAGTTATAAGGTAAATGTCTACAGCGTTCCACTTCCCCCCACACACTGTACTGTTGTGGTGGACTTTTCAGTATGGACTCCTGATCATAATATTTAATTACATGAAACTTGCACTGGCTTCCAGTAAAGATTTCAGCAGCTAGAAAGATGTATAAATACTAAAAAAGCTTGGTGCACTGATTGTTCACAGTATATGGATGGCCAGTACTTTCTCAGCTTTTTTAGCTTTAAATAGCTCTCAGGAAAATTGGTAGGATGACATATGTGAAGTTGAGCATAAATTGAATTTCTGAAGTGTCTAAGGGAAAACTGACAAATGTTAAGATGTCTACACATGCATATATAGTGGGGTTTCCAAAAATGCCTTTGAGGTAGATAGAGAAATGTGTGCAATGTCTGTCCGCCAGTTTAGAGTCTACACAAATTTTTAATTGCCTTTTTAATGTTATGAGTGCCTAAAATCTTCATGTTATCTCACTTACAGTTAGCAGTCTGAAAATTAGATATCTAGACTCCCTCAAAGGTTAATGATGTGAGACAGGTGTCCCCAGAGGACAATCCATCCCACTTGCTTTAAGATCCAATTAATCCTTTTTTCATTTAAGGAGGAAGCTTAAGTGCCTATTTTTGGCTTGGTGTCTTCAAAGCGTAAACAAGAAATATCAGGGCATACTATGTACAACCTTGGAAAGAAAACAGCTGGGTGTTGGAACAGACGGAACATTGAGCTGGTTGCTTCCTGTTTTACTTAATTATGGATGGAAAAATAAACATGAACAAGCTGAGCATGTGAGATGTTAAAGTAGGACTGTGTGTATTAAGGAATCTAAAATTCATGTCAAAGTTAGTGTTTACTGAGCCTATTCTCTCCTACAGAAATGTCTGGGTTCTTCTTACAGCCTTCTAAATATTTCTTTGAAGTTCTTTTCAAAGTTCTTTAATGTCTATCAACTTACTTTTAAGAACCTAAGGATTTTCTGTAGGACAAGTTCTTTGTGGATTTGTAATTCATGTTCAAGGTGGGGAACCTCAGTCTGAAAAACCGGGATCTAACTCTTCATCCTTTTTCTTGTCAAAATGCTGAAAAAATTACTTGAACATAAAATGTTCAATTCGGCCTGAATCACAGCACCTTTTTAGACCTTGGGGACTGTATTAACAAGTGACAAAAAGTATCTCCCTCCTGTCGGTGGATCAACGCAAAGAGCACCTGCACTTGCTTAGATCCGGATCCAGGATTAATTCCCTTATCTGCCTGAGAGCATCAGTGCCCACTTGGTTCACAGCCCAGCACAATCTCTGCATCACCATGCCATAGGAGCACTGGGGGTGGGACAGTGCCTATCTAGGCACCATTATTCTGCCCTGACAATATTTGTTGTATCAGTGATTGAATTGAGATGTCACTGGATTCAGTCCCAGATGAGTGACATAATCCCCAAACAAGGCAGTCATTCTCTGTTCTCTTACTTTGCCTCATCTCACTTGGCTTATGCTTTTAAAAGGCACTTTTAAAGCCAACGGTGAAGAACAGGGGAGGAAAGAACTAGGTGTTTTTACAAAACACATTAGTTGGCTACATTTGTACTCTGTAACTATATAGCAAACCAAAACCAAACTTAGTGGTACAAGACAGCAAATAGAGTGAAATATAATGGCAACAATTCAGTCAGTTATCTTAAAGAATAAGGATAGAAAAAAATTCCCACCAAGGTTACTCATTGTTCCAAATCTACTCTCATATAAGCCTAAAACACTCTTATGGATGCTGAATACTTACCAGCAAGGGTAAAGTAATTCCTCTTCTTTGGTAGAAAATAAGGGGAGGATGGGAAGGATTATTGAGACATGATGGGAGTGATAAAATTGCCAAGTATAACTACAGTAAAAAGGTTTGCAGCTAGCTGATTTTCATTGTCTATATCTTCGAGTAGATATTCAAGTCAAACTGTGCCTGTGCAAGTTAGAGTATGTCTCCAAGGTCCTTCTCAAGGGGTAATGTTTGTGGGGTAAATTACCATGTGAACAAGTTCCCCGGATAACAAACCTGAAACAAGAGTCAAAACAGGGCTCTTTCCGTAAGAGACTTCTATATCTGTGTTATTTATTCTGGGTTCTTTACCCTTGTAGCCCAAGAACTTAAAATTGTTACTTCCTTTGTACAAAACCTGGTGATTTCCATCAGAAGTTAGTCTTTGCTTTGAGACAAGCTCAGGGCTAACTGGCCAGCATTAAGCTTTTTGCATTTGTAGACCAAAATGAGGGTCACAGAAGAAGTGCAATCATTCACAACAAGACTGGGACTGGGTTTCTTGCCAAGCTGCAAGCATCACTGCAGTGGGAGTCACCAAGAGCCAGGGGCCACTGAACATCTTTCTACCAGTGAGTAGACAGCAGAGAAGAAGAAAGTTACACCTGAACAAACAAGTATGTCAAAAGCGACGGAGAAAGGTCGCTGAATCACCTATGCTAAAAGAAAGAGAAAGCAAAGAAGAGGTAAAAGGGCCAATATAAGAATGAGCATTTTGTTTTCTGTTCTACTTGGTCCATAGCTGAAAGCCCAGGAAGCAGACAGAGAGGAGATATGTAAGCCTTTCTCTGGGCTGCTGGCAAGTCTGCTTGGACACACAACCTGCCATTCTGCTGTTACAGAAGCAATAAAATCTGCCATCATTGTTCTGCTAGTGCCAAAGGCAAAGAAGAGTTTTCTGCAGAATCGTTTGCGAGAAAATTAATTGATGACAGGCTTCTTGGCAGTTTGCAACCGTAACATTTGTATGATGTGCTGAAGCCACGGTTTTATTTCCTGCTAATCAGATATTGCTCTCTTTACTATGCAAGGGCTTCTCTTCTAGCTCTTGTTGGCATGGAGATGGCAGACCTCTTAACAGTAATAACTCAAGTCCATAACAACTTTCAGTTCATATCAGCACATATTTTATAAGGTCTCAGAATACTCCCTGGAAACAACCACAACACACAACAGCCAACATGTGAAAATCCACCTGCCCATTTCATGGAGGACCTAGTATATACTTATAAATATCTGAAGGGTGGGTGTCAGGAGGATGAGGCCAAGCTCTTTTCAGTAGTGCCCAGCGACAGGACAAGGGGCAATGGGCACAAACTGAAGCAGAGGAAGTTCCATCTGAACATGAGGAAGAATTTCTTCCCTCTGAGGGTGACGGAGCACTGGAACAGGCTGCCCAGGGAGTTTGTGGAGTCTCCTTCTCTGGAGATATTCAAGACCCGCCTGGGCAAGGTCCTCTACAGCCTACTGTAGGTGACCCTGCTTCGGCAGGAGGGTTGGACTAGATGACCCACAGAGGTCCC
>Ga0065711_1001547_pt1 | contig 53733 bp, 47 predicted proteins | sample Hoacrofraction12_FD_59098 | JGI IMG/M metagenome (GOLD analysis project Ga0065711, IMG submission 59098) | Hoatzin crop microbial communities from Cojedes, Venezuela - Epithelial fraction 12 v2 (version 2) | ecosystem: Host-associated > Birds > Digestive system > Esophagus > Crop | place...
AAAGCTGGTTTTCGGGGAGGCAAAGCCAGCTGCCGACAGCCAGCCGCTTTCCGTGGCAGTTTGGGGCTCCAGGAAAGTTGCGTTCGACTCGAGTTTCCCTCGCAGTTCTGCCTTTCTCTCTGTGCCTGGGGAGCCCTAAGCACTCCCTTGTCGCTTTGCGTGGTGCTGGAGCTTGTATGGATGTCTTCATCGGGGGGAAACTTTGAGGTGCTTCTGTCGACAACCTTGGGTTGAAACATCACCGAGCCCATCCATGGGCCCTCGTGCGTTTGCAGGAGAGAAAAGAGTTTAACTTTGCAGCCGCCTGCACCTGCGTCCGACACCCGCAGCCCGAAGAGGAGCATCGATGGCGGCTGAGACTTCCTGCGCGGGTTAAACCACCGCTGACATCTCTGGGGTTTGGCTTTGCTGCTGGGGTCTTTGCCGTGTTGCTAAGGCCACCCAAAAACTGTCTTGCAACTTCCTGCTCTGGTTTTCCCCGGCGTTGCTGTGTGGGCTTGGGCAAGTTGTTCCGCCGTTGCCCGGCTTGCTTCGTGCCCCAGCGAAGCCGAGGAGCGTTTCGCATGCTCGCCTTCGGGGAGGGGCTGCGCAGTTGGCTTGGCCCTGCATGCAAGTGGTTTCTTGAGTGAAAAACAAGAGGTTTTAAGAGCAGGCAGGAAAGGGAGGGGTTCTGCTTATGTGCGATTAATTGCTTTAAGATGTTCTGAAGCTGGCTATTCTGGAACTGGATTCTAAATATAAAACTGATACTACATAAATAAATGATGAAATACTAGTGACATCTGAAAAGCACTTTGGGATGCTCCAGTTAAGAACTTATATAAATAACATGTATTATTGTCATTGTAATTACTGTTTTCCTTTTTTAGCATGCCTGTACTTACAGCATGCTTTGAGAAGTCATATCTGGCAGAAATTCAGTGTCCCATAGAAACCAGTACACTTTTGCCAATTTCTATTAATGCTGTTATTTTCAGAGGAGAAAATCAAAGCTGTGCTGTGTTTTCATGTGTCTCATGCTCTGCGGCAGATGCTCAGCCGGATGCAGGTGCAGCTCCGCTGATGTAGGGATGCACTGGTCCCTCGCTCTGCTCCTTGTGCAGGAGGGCTGGATTTGAGCCGGGCTGTACCTGGGCAGGCAGGGACATGCGGGACTTCAGGTGTTGTGTCTGGGGACTGGAGAGGCCGTGGCACTCTGTACTGAGCTGTCACTGCTGTCTCTCGCGTAGAAGCACTTGGTGACCCTGAGGAAGGCCAGGACACAGGGGACAAGGGTACCGAGCGCAATCTCAGATGCTTGCCCTGGTTCACTGCCCTGGGCAGGAGCAGCGCGGGATCGCCTCGGGTGGGTGCTTATGCCAGAGCCGGGCCATGCTGCCGCTCGCCTCCGGCAGTGCTTTTCCCACTGACTCCGTACTTGTTCAGGGCATCGCTTCCAGAGGTGATGTGCAAAGGGGAAGGGCGCATGGGCTGGAGCAGCAGCACTGCCTCGCAGCCTGGGCCACTCGCACCTCGGCTGTGATCTGGAGCTGCTTCATTGCAATGCGGCTTCTTTCTGACGGCTGTTTCCTTTGCTTAAGTGATTATGCAAGAATCTCAAGCTTTCAGGAAAAAACAGCGTTCCTGGCCCTTGCGGCTGCAGAACTGAGTTTCAAAATGTCATCTGCTAAAGGCTGTGAAGTGTGGAGTCCACTTCTGAGTAATTGGGAGGGAAATGAAGAGCTGTACACTGATTATCCTGACTTCCTATAATTTCTAAGCCAGTTAGAAGTTTACAAGGCCTGGATTAGTTTTATTTGCCAGGACTAAGCAGTAATAACAGGTAAATGTTTGTATGTCTACATATATTTGACTGTTTCTTCAAGCCAGCCTTCTCTGAGCTGGTGTCTTGCACTGATGCTACACCACTCTCTCAGAGACAGCACTGATAACTGCAAGCACTTCTGTTGTCACTGGAGAATTGGGCGTTACATTGAAAAAGGAGACATTCAAGTTACAAAATACCCAGAACCCAGTGTGCCCTTCGTGGTGCTCGGGCCACCCGGGGCCATCGAGGAGGGAGGAGGGAGGTGTGGGTCGGTGAGATGCTTTCGCACAGGACTTGAGTGGGGTGGAGGGAAGCACAGGAGAGGGGGAGGCTCTTGCTCCACGCGTTCCGATGGAAAGTGTGAGTCATTTGCACTGCAAGTGTTTTCTTGCAGGGTGCCAGGGCTATGCACCCATCCTCCCCTTCCCCGCTACGTGGCTTTTTGTTTCTCTGAGAGCGCCTGTCGGATACAGCCACCTCCACTGAACACAGAGCAGGGACAGAGGGGGGCACAGCATGTTCGTGCTGCCTGCACTGTTTTGGAGCTGGAGAGTGACTGGCATGTAACTCCTGTATGGAGGTGGGAGTGTGGGGGCTCTCACCCAGAGCCCTGTCTAATGAGACCCCTGGAAGTGATGCACTTGCAGCTCTGTCTCCTGCAGTCCGTGCGCTGGGCTCTCTTTGCCCCGTGTACCCGTTTCTGGGTGTAAAAGAGACAAAGCGAGTCCTGCAGCTTGTCATGGTGATACTGGGGACTGGGGAAGGGAGAGTCTGCTTGCCTGGACCGCAGGTGGGGAAACGTTTTCTTCCAGGGTGTAGTGTGAGTACTGCAAGGGAAAAAGGCAGTGCTGGGGTACCCTGCTGAAGGCATCGCCAAAACAGCTCCTTGGGGAGCCCGCGCTGCCCAAGGGAGGACCTGTTTGCTGCTGGGAGACGAGAGCCCTCGGGGGACTGGTGTGCCACAGATCTGCTCCCGCGTGTTGGGCCAGCCCGTGCAAGCCTGTTTCTTGCTTTCCTCTGTCTGCTCTGGGCCACAGAGCATCCACATGCATCCACGCATCCGCGCTGGCAGCTTCGCTCTGGGATGCCCAGGGCATGGGGTGGGGACGGGCTGTCCTGTGGCGGGCAGAGCCTGCTGGGCGGGCTCGCTGGAGCTGGCAGGAGTGGTGCTGTCTCAGAGGCTGCTCGCCCACTGCCTGCGAGAGGGCTGTGCAGAGCCTTACTCTGAGCCGTGTGGGCACCCGATCTCCCTGTCAGGCCCCTTTTCCTCACCTCATGCTTCGTCCCTTCCTTGTTGCCCACGGGGCTCCTTTCTCCTGTCTGCAGTGCACAGCCCCTCCGCCATTGCCTCTCATCTTCCCTGTCCCCATCTCCTCACTCTCACAGCTGCACAGCCCCAGCCCTTTCCGTAACCCCCACTTCCCCGTGACATGGCCCCAGCACTCACCTGCCTCCAGCGCGGCCCCATCCCGGCTGAGCCAAACCCGCATCCCCCATCCCGCCCGCCCCTGCACCACCCTGGAGCAGCTCCTGACACCCTTCCCTCTCCCTGCTTCCCCTCCTCCTCCTCCTCGGGAGGTTTTGCTCCCGGGACACTTCACAAAGCGCTCAGTGTGTCTGTGTGTCCATCCTACAGCCCGTCTCTCTGCCTTGTCCCAGGTGCAGACATCTCCCCCGGGGTCTCAAGCTCAGCATTTTTGTGCCTTCAGCACCACCAGGACTCCTGTCTGGGCATTCCTCGTGTGTTTTTAAACTTCCTTCTCTCTGGCCACTGTAAAAATAGTTTTGGCCTGCTCATACCCATCTTTATTGACTATGTTTCACCCCTGTGGTTTTACCATAGCCCAGCTCGGCACCTTGCCCCGGGCCCTGTTGTTACATCCACCAGAGTGCTGGGTTTGCAGCAGGCTCGTGGGTGCGAGCTCCCCATCACCTGGCGAGAGCTGCTTCACTGCCTCTCTTCTGAATTCCTCCCAAAACGTGGCTTTGCTGAGCAGCCCACAGACCCCTTGGCAGCGGCAGGGCTGCGTCGTGTTGTGGCTGCTGCCATGTGTGCTGACTCACGCTGCCTCCCTGTTTGCCCTTCCTCCCCATTTCTGTTTCCACCTCTCCCCTCTTTCCTGTGCTTTTGGATGCGAACACTTTGGGGCGCAGATTTTATTCTGGCTTTGCACAGGGTTATGGTGGTTCCAGGCTCTGGGTAGCCACGCTCAGGGTTTCCTACTTTTCGTTGCTCTTTCTTATGCCCAGGCTCCTGGAATGATGAATTATGTGTGAATCTCGGCTTTTTTAAATGAAGCTGTGTGGCCTTCCTGCAAGCTGGAGTTAGAGCATGTAATCGGAATCAGACGGCAGTGCAGGAACTGGGGGCAGAAAAAGTGAAGAGTCACAACTGTGCTATTTAAAAATAATAATAAAAAAAGGTGATTAAAATTCACACAGTTTGAGAGAGCCCCGTCCTGAGATCTTGGGATCCCTGGCTTTGGAAAAGCTTTTCTATGGATAGAAATTCCACAGTTCCGTGTGCTCATGTGGGTTGCCAAGTGAGTTTTCTCAGCTCCCATTTAAATTCTGCCATGTACTGTCAGGTTTCATGAGCATAATGAAACATGGAGGGTTCTCTTTGCTGTCTGCGAGGTATCTTTGCATTTCCAGATTGCGTGATGTGGTGGGAAGTGGTCCCTCTCTGCCTTGGGCTGCTGCCAGTCTCAGGACTGACGTGACCGTGACTAGTATGTCCAAAGGGTAGTTGTATGCTTCCTTTTTTCTCTCCCCCTTTAGCTTTTGATCAGGTCTCCCGACTGACTTTGCCCCATATTTACTGTGTATTTCACCTACTTGGTCCTTTGGGATTTGTTTTAAAATTCAGGCTTTGCCAGGCTTTCCACGTAAGTGCATTACAAGGTTGCAGCAGATGAGGCGGTCAATAGATAGGCTGTAAAATGCTCACTAAATTTTGGGGAACAGTTGTACAGTCTGAGGCAACACATCTGTATGTACACGCGATCCGTGCTATTTCCCCTTCTTTCTTTGGCTGCTCTAAAGAACCATCACTTTTAACATTCGGATCGCTTGTGTCTCTCTAGCTGCTTTGTGGGTGTGGATGTGTGCACTGGGCTGAGCTTCGCTTCTGAGGAAGCGAGAAAACACCACGTCCCGGGTGCTGCCCACCCCGCAAGTGCTTCGGCGGAAGGCACGGAGGAAGCGCTGCAACCGGCTGTGCCGAGCGGAGATGGAGCCGCGTGTGTGTGTGCGCTGGCCCTGAGCACCCTGAGAAGCGAGAGTCGAGCTCGGTGCGGCTCTTGCGCTGGGCTGGGGGTTGTTCTGGGCTTGGCTTCCACCATGCAATGGGAAACGTGTGCTGGCAGCTGACGCGGGGCTCGTGTGAACACACAGGGATGAGCAAATTGGTTAAAGTGGAGCCAAACCAGCTGGGTTTCCCATTTACTTGTCTGGATATTGTTTTAAATGAGAGCCAGACTGAAAGGAATGAAAATACAAAAGCTTTCTGATAGTTTTCCTTTGGCTCCTGTTTCAAAAAAAGATGTCCCTGCTCATGGCAGAGGGGTTGGAACCAGATGATCTTTAAGGTCCCTTCCAACCCTTACCATTCTATGATTCTTGATTCAAACAAAACATTTTTCCTTCACTTTCTGTACGTTTGCATCACTTGGATTATACCTGTTGTAATTGTGGGAGAAAAAGATCACAGAAAAACATGGATCATATAGTAAAATCATTGGTGCGCTTGTATGGTATACAAATGCAGAACGCTAGAAGACAGGTCGCTACGGTTTTTCGGGTAAAAGAAGTTTAAAATGACCTTTCCTGTACTTCCCCGCACAAAACTCCAGCTGTCATTATGAACCCTTGTTTGTAAAGCAAATATAAGGGATCTTTTAAGCTTTGCAAATGGATACAGAAAGGTGACAATTTAATCTGACTTCTTAAGATTCCCCCCTCTTGGCTGGGGGTAATTCCCCTGCTCAAACATTTCCTTTGGACTCTCTCTGGCGCTTTCTATCTGGTGGGAGCTCATGCTCGGGCTGGCGGAGGGCGGCAGGGTGAGCAGGGCACCGAGGACAAGGACCTTGACCTGAGGTTTCCCTTGTGCCGGGCTCTTTGTGCTCGCGCTTGGCCAAAGGCAGAGCCTTGCGTTGGTGTTTGTGGGCATGGTTCTGTTGAAGTAATGGCATTGAATTTCCTGTGAAAATGCCAGCCAGCTGGTGAGAGTCAATGCTCCAACAGACAGGCTGTTGTTTCGCCTGTGCCATTGTCCGAGTGGAGCCTCATGACCCGGCGCGGACGAGCCTCGACCCTGGCAGAAGACCCCCTTCCTCATTCTCCACATGGCCCCGTGCTCAGGGGAGCAGGAGTCTGGGGGCAGAAGCTGAGGGACACAAAGAGCAACGTGGGGTTTTGGGAACAGGCTGGGGTGCGGGGCTTGAACCAGTGTTTTTTTTAAGAGAGATGAGTGAGCTCAGCTGGGAGGGTACACTGCTCTCCTGTTATCTTTTGATTTAAATCGTGTTTGTGTATGTTTTTCCACTATGAGGTCTTTCCCACGGGTCTTGATTTTTATCCCGGTGCGGGGGGCTGCAGTGCTTTGGGCCGGGAGCTGCGGCGGGGAGTGCTCGGGGTGCTAATCATGAATGTTTGTATTTACATTAAGTTAGCAAATTCCTCACCAAATACTTTATATACAAAACTCAGTTTGCCCTTTGTGAAAGAGTCATTAAAAAGTTAAAAACCATAGAAATGCCAGTTAGAAATAATGCATTTCCGTGTGAACATGAGGAAGAACTTCTTCCCTCTGAGGGTGACGGAGCCGTGGCACAGGTTGCCCAGGGAGGTGGTGGAGTCTCCTTCTCTGGAGATATTCAAGACCCGCCTGAACAAGGTCCTGTGCAGCCTGCTGTAGGTGACCCTGCTTCAGCAGGAGGGTTGGACTAGATGACCCACAGAGGTCCCGTCCAGCCCCTACCATTCTGTGATTCTGTGGTGCAGCCACAGGGGCCACGGCGGAAGGCAGCTCACCCCGACCTGCCCACTCTGCTCTTGCACAAGAGGTCGGGGGAACCCGAGGAGCATCACAGTGCACCCATCTGCCTGCCCTGGGTGAACAGCGGCTGCACGTGTGCCGGAGAACAGCAGGGCGTTGGCACACTGCACGTTTTTTCCTGCAGAAATGGCTGGATTTTGTTGCTGGACTGGCAGCATTTCTTTGTGCTTGGATATTAGCTTTCCCTGTGGAGGAATTTGTGGTTTCTAAGACTAATCGCTTTCGTGTAATGGCTTTTCCTCTGCTTTCCTAATGACTTTGGTGGGTGCCATCTGCTGCGGTGGCTGAGCCCTGGGTGCTGGGAGACGTGTGCTTTAACCAAGCTCGTCAGAAAAACTAAGAGTTTGAAATCTGATTTTCAGGGCTTAAAGCTTTACCTCCAGCCCTCTTGGGACACTGTGCACTAGGGTGGGCCAAAGGGTGAAAAATATTGGTGATGGCTGCCGCCTGACTGCGCAGGTCTGTTTGCAGGGGCATGGGCACGGCTAGCCCTGGTTTGGGACGGGCAGAGGAGCCTGTGTTTCCTCGGTGGCAGGCAGCGGACAGGCCACATCCTTTGGAGAGGAGCTGCTTTGCTTGCAAACAGCTTGACCTACACCTTTTGGCTTTGCTTTAGAGACATTTGCTGTGGTTCCTGTTGTGGCACACGACAGCCTGGCTGCGTGGTGCTGGGCACGAGCGCAGCCGGCGTGACACTGGGCTGCAGGTGATGGAGGGCTGCTGTGTGCTGAGACAGGGCAATCACGCAGCCCGGGTCGGGGGAGCTCTGCGGACTGCGTTTCTAACAGCTCCGGAGGACAAACGCCTGTCTGTGGGTGCTGCAGCGCCCGGCTGGGTGGCAGCTCTCCGCAGCCCCGCAGCATCCCTCGCCTCCCGCAGCTCCCCGGGCCATCGGCTGCGCGTCTCAAGGCTCGGCACGGGCTTGTGGGGTGCAGATCACAGCCCCAGCCTGCACAGCACGTTTTGTCCCATGTCACTAAATCCACAGGAGTGGAAGGGCTGTAGTGAGTTATTTTAAGGAGTTTTTTCAAGTGTGTGGTGGGCAGTGCTGTACGGCTTTTGAAGCCTCTCATGTGAGGATGTGGGGATCCTTTTTAGTCCTCACCCTTTAATTGTCATCGAATCCCACGAGGGTCACTGCCAGGACTTTGTCTTGCTGGTCATCAGAGATGTCAAAGCTAGAAAAGAAATGTTATCAAAAACTCAACTTTTAAAAAGAACAGCTGTAGAAACAGAGTCCCAGTTTCAGGACCATGTTGCAAAACAAAAAAGGACTAAAAATATTGTGTAATCAGGTCGTCTGAGTTCTGTGTGCCCAAAGCCACTATTTAATGCCATAGTGATGTGAAAAGCTCTTAGAGGGAATCTAATTTGCTGGTACAGCTGCTGCCGGGACGAGGTGAGACAGGGAGCGGGTGTAGGCGGCATTCGGGCTCATGGTGCTGCTTTAACCAGCTTACGCTGCTGAGTTCTGCCAGGACTGCTGCGGTGATTAGCAGGGAGAAAAGTAAATTGGACAGGTCAGCAGAGAGCCGTACGCCTGGTCTGTAGGGTCCTGCCTGGTCTCATGGGATGGCTGAGCTCTGGGGACGCCTGGCCCAGGACCTACAAATAGGAGAGCAGCTCGTGAATGTCCTGTTAATTCACATCATTAATTTGCAAAGCCTGGCAGATTTTCAGAAGCACTTAGTGTTATCCTGAAATAAGACTGTTTTTTTCAGATGATTAACCAAATTCAATTAAGCGTTTAAAGAGAATGAGACTGAGAGAAAATGGATTCCTTTTCTCCATCTACCTGTTGGGTTTTTGGGACTCCTCTTTTCCAGGTGATCTGTTTCAGAGCGCTCAGGCCCGGGAAGCGGGAGCAAGAGGTGCTTGCCGTGTGGTGAGGCTGGCAGCATGCGGCGCTGGGGCTGGCAGCACTGGCCACCCCGTGCCCCCCGTCCCCTCTGGGCTCTCTGCCGAGCTGCCTTTACCTCTCCGACCGGTAGCCTGGTGGGCTCCTTCTGCAATGGCCGCAGTGCTAACACGGCGCTGAGGCTTGTGAGCTTGCTTTCAGGACTGTGCGAGCAGCAGAGCAAAGTTTCCAGAGAGCTATTAGAGGGAACTGCGTCAGATATCTGAGCTAATCCATGCTGGATTCCGGCAGCATGGAAAAGAAGCATTTTTGAATGCAGAACTGTCTGGGGCAGGAGGTATGTTTTCCCCAGCTGAGAGTAAGAGCTGCTTTGTGGACAGCCAGAAGCACGGCAGAGCGGGTGCTCGGTGAAAGGCTGTGCAGAAATCTCTCTGCCCAGAGGCTTGCACGGGACCCAGGCGTCACTTACGTTAGTAAAATGGGCCTTAACTGCACATAGGCTCGGTGCTGTCCTCCATCAGAGAGGTGCTTGGATGTTGTTCTGCTGCTGGGATGCAGTCCTGCGAAACACAGTGTGAAAGGTACCCGCCTTGCATTTCTGAAGTGCTGCAGGGAAAAGCTTTCATCTCGGTTTTGCTCTCCGAACGTATTAAAAGCTCACCAGTTGTGCACCTGGGACAGAGGAATGGCCTCTGCTCGGTGGGGCTGGTCCTTTGGGTGAGAGAAGCCAGAGGCAGCCTGAGAGAGGGGACTGCCTTCACTGCGCCAGCCCAATGGACCATCCAGGTCTGCTACAGACCCTGGGTTTTTCTCTTTTCACCATGTACTAGAGTATGGCAAAAAAGGAAAGAAAATTCTTTTTTCAATTCTTTGATTTTTTTAAAGGTGGTGGTGTATAAGAAGATATCACCATACAAAGAATTTCTGCAACATTTCAGAAAAATATTAAAACAAGATTAAAATATGACCATCCCCAAATAGCTCTTGCCTGGGGCCACTACCCCCTCGTGCGACAACTGCCTCACCAAAGTCCCAGCACCAGCTCCCCTTCAACGCAGGAGATGCTCAGCTGTCATTAAATAAAACCCTGGCTCACATTTGCTGCAAAGGGCTTGAAAACATTGCTTAATGCATCCGAGAGACTCGGGAGCCGAAGCACAGGACAGAAACCCGTTGGCTATGGCTGGTTTTGGAAGAGCAGTATCGATTTCTTGGCTTATCTCATGCGTCATGGGCAATATTGGGCTGTTTGGACGCTTGATGGTGCAGCAGTTTGCCCCATGGGGTTACATGTTGCTGAGCTTTTCATCCTCATTTTGGACTCATTTTGTCAGGCTGCATGTTTTGCTGTAGTCAGCGAGAGACCTTGTACTGGTCTCATTTTTAACTCAGGGAGCATGCTACAGGGGGTAAGGTTTGCTGCCGATGGGGAAGCATCCGCCGTTCCTCTTCCAAGGGTGGAAAGCCCAAACATGCCATCCTGCAAGGGTGTTGTCACCAGAGGCACGTGCCATCCGGGCATCACGAGGTGGCTGGAAGCGCTTCGTAAACACTGTCCATGGCATGGCCAGGCGTCGACAGCCTTTTGGTCAAGACTGAAAACAAGGCGAAGCTGACGTACCTGAATTCACTTCCTCTTTTATTGTAACCATTCATATACAGAGTCATGGGTTTGCTTTTGGCGTGAAGTTTAATTTTCACAACTGCAGTGCTAAGTGCCTGGCTCTTGCTTATGAAATCTGAAGTCTAGGGCTGGGCAGCTGAGATGACATTTTCATCCTTCAGAAGTTTGTGTTTTTCTGGCATTTTTTTAAGTTCTATTTTCTGGACTTGCAACATGGACAAAAGTACTGCAATAACCAACACAATGGTATTCTCCTAATAGTTTTTACTCGTGACTCCAGGGATTTTGGAGAAGCTTATTTTGCTTCCCAGAAATGTAAGTCAGAGCAAAACCAGGCCCCAGATTTTTCCAGCCTTCGGCTGTGGCTGAGGTGTGATTCATGGAGAGAGCTTTCCTGCCTTACCAGAAGGATGCCACTCTTCCTTCCACGAGGCGAGACTCCTGCGCTGGAGGCCGTAGCAGCCGGCTTGCTCTCATCTCACCAGTGGCACGTTTCCAGAGAGAGCACAACTGTCATCAGCTCCTCCAGCAAAACCAGCTCCAAGCTGAGCGGAGGCAGCGCAGGAGGCCGTATTTCTTCTCAGCCGTACGGATGAGCTGCTCGTACATAAAGATGATGAAGCTTGCAGCTGTTAAAGCTGTGGCCTGTCCAGAAGGATTTCTTGCTCCATTAAGAAATTAGAGAATGTGCTTGGACGGGAGCAGCGCAGTGCTTTGTTTCTTCCCGTAGCTTATTACCAGGCACAAATACCATAACCCCTTGTTTCCCTCGCTATAAAACGTGCACAACAGTGGGTAGCTGCATCACGTGAGTATCAGATTGCTGAATTAGCGAGCAGTCCGTTGTAACACAGTGACGGTTTGAAATTGTCAGACTAAATTAAGCACAAAATATTAATTATTTTATATGTTATATATATGTAATTTTTTTCATCTTCTATTTTTCCTGCAGGAAAAAACCAAAGTGGTTGAACCCTTGGACTATGAGAACGTGATCCTTCAACGCAAAGTTCAGATCTACAGTGATCCCCTCCGGGATCTGCTGATATTTCCGATCGAAGATGTATCTGTGAGTTTGCACTGGCTATTTCTCATGTTTGAGCTCCAGTCCTGCTTACCTTGGAAAATTTCCACTGTTAGCCGCAAGTTGATGTTGGCTGCATTACTGACATAAAACCGAAATGACCCACTGATGATTTGGTCCCACCACATTTATTTAAAGCAAGTATCAGTCCCTGAAGACCCAGTTTGCACCGAAACCATGTTTTCCTTTTCCCTGCAGATCTCAGTCATCGGTCGGCAGAGAAGGACTCTCCAGTCTACAGTGCCAGAAGACGCTCTAAGGAAAGCTCAGAGTCTCTTCGTCAAAGAGGTAGGGGCGAAAGGCCACTCAACACCTGCCGCAGCCCTTTCTCCCTGCGGCCAGGTGCTCTGCTGCAGCTCCTGGTCTGTGAGGCTGCAGATCACTTGGGTTCTCCTGTGTGGCAGCACTGGTCTCTGGCAGGCGGGCTGCACGAGGCAGTTCTCACACGTGCCTCTTGCGCAGTGCTTCCTTCCCATGGATTTTGTACGCAGCAGACGAGGCGTGTGGCTTCGCACCGCCTGCCTGAGCAGCAAGGTGCTGGCGTGCAGGGCAAGGGGTGGACTCCACAGCCACCCCGGAGCAGCCGGGGTGCCGCGGGTTTGTTCGGTAAAGGACCATGCCCTCCAAGTGTGGTGGAACTAAATGCCAAGTGGGGGTCGATGTCGAGTTAGAGGCACTGCATTTCTGAGGGCAGAAAATTGGTGCTTTCTGTAGAACAGTCCTCTCCCAAATCACTGTTCCTTTTCTAAAGCCTTGGAGCGATGTAAATAGAAAATCAGTAGCTGTGTGGCAGGCCAGCTGCCGTGTGATTTTTGTCTCTGTGCTGAAAAGGTTCCGTATGAAATTCCGTGTTGCAGTGCCAAACAAGAGAAGCAGCCCTGTTCAGACCCTTTCCACTTGTGCTTACCTCACCTAGCAGCCTGTAACCTTTCAGACTTGTGCATGGTTTTTTTTTGCTTGGTGTAGCTTTCAAAGAGCTGTATTGTTTTCCTTTCAGTGCATTAAAACCTACAGCTCAGACTGGCACGTGGTAAACTACAAGTATGAGGAATACTCAGGAGACTTTCGGATGTTGCCATGGTAAGTGTCGTGGTCCCTTGGAATACTAATGCATGGTCACAGGGCCGGGGTTTGATCGGGCTGAGGAGAGACAGCCTGCCATTTCTCCTGATGCCTGTGCCACAAGCAGCCTCCCTCCAGAGATACATCACTCTGAAGGCTGGGGACCCAGAGGTTTGTGTTATCACGCCGTTGTCACTCAGCTGTGTCAGAGAGATGCTGACAGTGTTGCCAGCATGGGTCAGTCATTTCACATCCCATCAACCGGCGTGCAAACAGCCCCCTCCATCTGGGACCAGGACAGTCTGGGCACGTGGCAGGATAAATGGTGTCGGCGGTGTGTGCTCACCCCAAACCGGGAGCCTGGTTGTCCCCTTGGGCTGACGTTCTCTGCGTGCTAGACGTGGTGTTTCCATGCTGGGCAGACCCACTTTGTGCCCCCCGTCTCAGAGAAGCTGTTGTACAGCTTCAGTCCGGTGGTGTAGTATTGCTGTTAATGTTGGCAGTGCTGGGGAGTTGTCTGCTCTGAAATGTCAGGCTGTGCCAGCGATTCCAGCCCCAAAGCTAATCAGGTTTTTCAGACAGGCAAATACATCTCTGATTTCTGCTGGATTGTTATTTTTTCAGTGGTGGCGCCTGCTCTGCTCCTGCTCCCCATGCCCCGTGCGCGTCTGGACCACTGTTCAGGCTACTTGTGTGCTGGCAGCTTGTTAAATGCCTTTTCTTGTTAGCTGACTGAAGTGGGTCTGTTCTGAGGATCTCACAGGGATGTGAAGCAGCAATGGGGCAACGCTGTTAATCAAATCGTATTAAAGTTTGTGAACAACTTTGCAGTCTGATCTTGCTTCTTTTTTAGCAAGATGGAAGATAGACAGGCCTGCTGCATCTCTGTGTTGCATAAATGCAAGTCAGCAAAAACTCTGCAGAATCAGACAGCTAACATGGAGAAAGCTAATTACATACTACTTGTGCTTAATTTCCATGAAATGCACTCAGAAGTTACCTTTCTCCAGCTGTATGGGGCTGTAGGTCTCTTGAAATCTGTCTTCTGCCAGAGGACAGTTCTGCTGTGCTCTGTAGTTCGCATTTTGGCTTTGGTTCTGGATCCACCATCAGCTGGCTGGCTTGGAGGGCCCTTGTTTTCCAGTCATTAAAAATGACAATGTGTTGTGATTTCAGCAAATCCTTTAGGCCAGACAAGATTCCATGCCATGTGTTTGAAACTGATGAAGACTTTGAAAAGGATGAGGTAAGGAGAATTTTTTGTTTTACATATTCTGCTCTAAGATTTGTTAAAAAAGCAGATTTCACAAGGCAAAGTTCAAATTCAGTTCCCAGAAATGGTTTTCTGGTGAGATGTCTTGTACTGTGATTCTGTGACCAAAACTGAGACAGTGATTTATTTCAAAATATGACAAGATAATCTTTTGGAGCCAAGAGTCTCCTAAATTATCTGGAAGATTAGCCATCGTGTTTCTGATGGCTTTTTCACTTCAAACAGTGCAGCAGTGGAAGAGAAAAAAGGAAGCCAAATGGTTACCAAGTAAAATTCTTCACGTCCAGGACTAAAATTGAGTAATTTGGTTTTCAACTGTAGTGTGATATCAGGGTTCCCCTCTTAAAAAGTTTTGTGCACTACCACATAACCTGCAGTTTTTACTCAGTCATTTCTACCCAACGTAGTCCCGGTGTGTCAGTCCCGTTCTGTACGTACTGTGCAGATGTTCAGAGGAGTTTGCTTCCTTGGAAGTCGGCATGTGTGTGCTCAGCGGGTTGCAGAGCAGATGCGCAGCCCTGGAGCTCTTCCATGGGGGTCAGCTGGGGGCTCTGGCAGTTGGGCCATCTCATTTTGGACAATGCAGATGCCATGTTTCCTTGTGCATGTTGCATTTACTGCAAAAGGGAGGGCAGCATTTTTCTGTCTCAAGTACCATGTGAAGCTTAATTCACACATGTGACAAGAAGTTTTAGTTTACGGGGGGAAGAGTTTAGCCCAGCTGTTTAAAATCTGCGTGGCACCAAGATGCTGTTGCTGCTGAGGACTTACAGAGGAAAAGGGAAGTTTCTTTCTTGCAGAGCTGAAGATTTGAAGGGGCTGTTTCATGCACGTTTCTCACAATTACTGTGTGTGTCCCAGCACACCTCACATCTGGACTGGGATGACTTCTTCATAAATGGAAATGTATTATCAAGTTTGGCCTTGATTTTTTTTGGCTGTGTTGTCGGTTTGCATTACATCGTTAAAGAGGTAACACCTCAAGTTAACAATATCTAATTTGGGCTGGAGACAGAGCTGCGCAGTGTGTTATCAGCATGCCTCTAAAAAAGCAAAAGGGCAAAAATATGCTCTCAAAATTTCGTGGAGACCTTTTTTGTTCTGATCGGTGTCCCAAATACTCAACGAAGTGAAGTGACTGATGTTGGTTGTGGAAGAGTATTCAAAGTGCTTTGGTAGATATTTTGGCATTTATGTCTTTTGGCAAGGCCATATCTAAAGGATTCTGTTTCCTGACAGAGTTTTTGCATTAGAATTACGTAATGGAAATTCAAGTAAAAGAAATCTCTTGATCAAAAAGGTGAACCATTATAAAGGAGAAATAATGAGTTGTTTTACCCAGGGAAATAGCACATTAGAAAATTTACTTTCTCACTGGAAGTTTGATAAGAAGAAAGTGAAAATCTGCCATTCGGGATGCGGGAGGTGATATAAACCAGTTGCTTCATAGCTCATCGGCAGACAGTCCAGGTCCATCTCTGCTGCTGAGTCACTGGAAGTCCCAGGGCGAGTTGTTTTCTTCTCTCTGGGATCTGGTTTCCCTCCCTCTGCAGTGGAGGTCACAGGTGTGGCTGGAGAGCCGTCCTCCATCTCTGAGACCACGGGACAGGAGCAAAGATGGAGATCCCAGCTGGTACACCAAAAACAACCTGGCTGGGTCACTTGAAACTTTTTTTTTGCTAAATGTGAAACCATTCAGTTACATTTCAGCTACTGGGGTTCGGTGGTTTTTGCCTAAATTTAAAATGGAGAGTTGATTTATACAGAAGGAAATGATGAAATAAGTCTAGAGTTCTGCATTTTGTGACTTTCTGGACAGACCATTTTGAAAATTTCCTTCTTCCCCAGGTTTTTGAAATGCTGCCTAAGAACCAACATGCGTTTCCTCATTGCAAAATTGCTGTGCAGCTCTGTGAGCGTAGATGTAATCTTCCTTTTTAGAGCTGACCCAAACTAGCCTGCTTTGCCTCTTTCTTGGAAAGAGAGGGCCCTGAAGTTTTGTGTGATAACACTGTACCTGTACATGTTAGACATGCATTCTACGTGTTACTGTATTGCTGTAGTTAAAACAGTATTGCTTTCTGGGCTGGACATACCCCTTGCCTCCAAGGGGAATTTTGCAAGGGAGGCAGTTCACCTGATCTGCTCTTTTTCTGATCTTTTGCTCTCTTTCAGGATTCCTCGTCCCTGTGCTCCCAGAAGGGCGGTGTGATAAAGCAAGGCTGGCTGCACAGAGCAAACGTGAACAGCACAATCACTGTTACCATGAAGGTGAGTTTGATCCAGCGTTATATTAATTGTGAACAGGGCACAAGGTTAAGCTGAGACCAGGAGTGCAACGGGTGGATTTGGTTTTGGATGGACATCCATCTCTCTTGTAGCATATCCCAAGGTGGACTGGAAAACCCAATCTGGTAACAGCTTTTGACCCTTCCCTGCCCAGACTATAAGGCCAATGCACTTCAAATCATGGCAGGCAAGCCGAGCAAAAAGGCAAAGCGTGTTCTAGTAAACTAAGATTGGTTTCTGAATGAACAGCTGAGGCCTGGAAGAGGAAGGCAATTTAAATAACTGGAACAGCTGCCCTGCAAAGAAGACTTTCTGAATTGATAGTTTCCTTGCTGGTAGGAAATACGTACGGAGGCCAGCTTTAAATTGAAATGACAAGTCTGTGCTTTGAAAGCAGGGCTGATGTCACTGAGGAGATGGAGCATTACTGGCCTAGAAGCAACAGCTGCTTTGTCTCTAGTGTATGTAATCCAGCGTGACATTGCTTAGGTTTTGTGATGGAGGTTTTTAATAGTTCCACCGCAGGTTTTTGCTGTGGCAATGAGCCCGTCTGTTGTTCCACCACACAGCTGCCTTGTTACAGCGTAGAGAGAATATCAGGGAGTTATGCTCAACTGTGCATCTGAAGGATGGCTGCAGTGAAGCTGCTTGGTAGGGATATCAGTAAATCTCAAAAAGCTCAATTGTTCTGAGGCTCGATTCAATGAGTTATGCTTTCGTGAGAAGTGGAACAGGACAGTTCATAGCGCTAATTTCAATGTTTTAGAATTTTAATTCAGAGTTTTAGAATGACTCCTCATGAGCTTGACAGTGAGAGACTGAACAGGGTTTTCTGATCCTCTGCTTTTCCGAGCAGCAAGGTTGAAGCCATTTCTGCTCCTGTAACTTCTGGAGGAGGTATCGTACGTGCTTAAAGCGGTTTGTTGGGTCCATTCTTAACTAAGCCTCTTATGAGTGCTGGTTCTTTCATTGCTGTGACATGCTGAGCTGTTGGTACCTCACTGTTGCTAAGCATGGGCAGAGAGTATATTGTGGAGAGCCGGCCCACAAGCGAACTGTAATTAGGCTACAGCTGCCAACCTTTATTTCAGAGTAACCTTTCTTTTGCAGAGAACGTCCCTGGTTTGGCCCAGCTCTCTCGCTGTCTGTTTTGCAGCGTTTTGGTATGCTGCGTTACAACCACGGTGTAAGGATTTTCTCTCTTCCTTTCTTTCATCTCTGCCCAGGTGGACCTCCCCAGTTCTCCAGCCATCCATCTGCAGTTGCAATGCTCACCAACAGTGCCTGTAGCCTGATCAGAGGGGATGTTCCCTCTGCTCCTAGGTTTATAGTATTCATTTCAAATAATCATGGGCTTCTGACAGATATTTCTGACAGCAGTGCTTACAAGGGGGGAAGATCATAGGAATAGTGTTTGCTGCTCGCTTCTGCATTTCCTTTTGAACAGAATTCAGAAGATGCAAATGGTTCAGCATGAAATCCCATAACCACAAGGGATATCAACCCTGTAATATCTAGAGAGAGCATCCACTGCCAGAGTTTGAGGTTGATTCACTGAAGTGCTCAATCAGTGTTTAAGCTGGCTTATCGCTTTGCACACTCAGCTTTCCATGTATTTTTGTGCTTTGTTGAACTAAAAGTTTAGTTAAATCTTATAAAACTTAAAGCTCAACAACTCATGGAGCATCTCTACAGCTAACTGATCATCTAAATGATGCCAGAGGTTACCCTTCAGAGGGCTTAGGTTACCGTTCAGAGTGCAATGCTCCCTTCCAGTTCTGCACGAGTGAGCGGTTTTATTGAACATGTGCTAGTGTCGGTAATGATGGGAGCAGGAAGTTGCTAGCAGTCTCCCATCTGGGATGAAAAATGCTGTGTTTGTTCATAGATCTTCCCAATGTGCAGAACAGTGGAAATACTTAGAGAGCTGCTGGCCTCTGCTTCCGTCTTGATTCTCCTAACACAGATATCTAGCAACTGTGAAATGCACCCTGCTCCTTACAGACCTGACAGCATATGGTGCTACCATAATTGCTGACAAAATGTTCCCCTGGATTATAGTCCAGTGCTTACTGGCTGACAGACATAAAGGAAGGTGTTCTGAGATACAGGAGAGTTTGGGGATTTGGGGTTTTTTCTCCGATTTAATGCAGTCTTCCTAAAAATCAATAGCTCAAACATAGGAACACTTCTCCCAAACTTACTGCTTTCTGAGGTGAGAATTGAACACTAAGCCAAAGCCAGTTCATGAAAATAGGTTTGTATAAAAAATCGAAGCAAAAAAAAAAAAAACAACACAAAAAGCCAAGCAGTTGAATGGATTGCAGTGTCTCTTGGCTTGCATTTGAGTGCTGGGAATTTCCACATGTCTGTTCCAAAGTCTTCTGGAAAATTGCTTTGTAATTCTAAATGAGGTCTTTTATCAAAAAGGCTCTGGAAATACCTGCTTTAGGGTGGGATGGATCTTCAGGTGATGTGCTGATCTGAACTTATCGTGCAACGTTACTTTGTAAGGATAAATGAGGCTGGAGCCAGCTGAGAGACAAGCTGCAAGCCCTGGGGCTTTGCTTTAGATCAGCAAACTTATCATGACAACAACAAAGACATTAAAATTAAAGAAGATGATGAAATCTCTCTTTACAAAAACAAGTCACACTCAAAGGGGTGAATCTGCAACACTCCAAGGTCATCGATGTTTCTTGTTACGGTATTTTCTCAGTAGCAGGAGGGCAGATACCGAAACTGAGACTGTGGTTTGTAATATACAACAGAGTGAGCGCTTGCATGAGCAAGATGTTGTTCTTTTGCAGGTATTCAAGAGGAGGTATTTCTACTTGTCACAACTCACAGATGGCTCCTATATTCTTAATTCCTACAAAGATGAGAAAATTTCAAAAGAATCCAAAGGCTGTATTTTCTTGGATGCTTGCAATGACGTTGTTCAGGTAGGTGTGCTTTCTGCCTGGCCATACATGAGCTTATGCACTGCTAGCTCCAAGACACAAACACTTTCTGTGCCATCAAGAGGTGAAGGCATGGATTTGCAAACTAACCCAGAGCTGGTTTGCTCTGCCAGCCAAGCTGATTAAAATCCAGGCAAGGAGTCTCATAAGGGTGCCATACTTTTGGCGAGGAAGACAGAGAGTGGAAGAACTGCTGCCAGAGTAAAATGGAAGCCTTTCACCATCACCTCATCTGCTGTCTCCCTGGCTCTGTCCATCTCCTTTACCTGGTTATCGTAGGTCAGTTGCCTTCCAAAACTACCTGAGGGTTGAAGCCAGTAAGTAATTGGTGTGACTTAGTCTTGGACACCTTCCTCCTCTGTTCAGTGCTCACACCAGCTTCTTGTTTCTTCAGTTACATCCCAACAGGTCCATGCAAACATGCAGCCTCTTGGGACTTATGACCTGCAAAGGGCTTGTAAGGTTTTAGGAACGGGTATTTGTACAGGGCTTAAACCTGGGTTTGCTGTGTTATACTGAGAGTGAAGTGCAGCAGTGGATTGCTGCTGTGCCTTCTGCCATTGCTGTCTCTGCAGAAGCTTCAAGCACCGAGTGTGGTGGAGCCGATACAGGGCAGCTTAAATTACTCCGGCGGTTTGCTTCAGCATGGATGAGTCAGAGCTGTGTGTTTCCATTTATCTTTCTGAATACAGCAAAAGCAGGAGTGTGCATGCCTTGGTGATGTACAGGATGTACTTCCCAAGTTGCACTAGATTTGCCTTGGCTTCTCATTTGAAAATGCTGTTTAAAGGCCAGCAGAGCTCAGAAAATTTGCATTGAACCATTTGCTTTTAAGACAGATGCCTCTAATTGTCCTGAAGTGCAACATTACTTACTGTGTCAGGCAAATCCAGTTCCTGGCTTCTCTGGGTAAATCTGAAAGGTCTAACGACACAAGTAGCTTGCTCGCGCTCCTCAGTGCGATGGCTGTGGTTCAGCCTGGCTTTCTTCCACCCTCAGAGCAGCTGGCACCCGTGGAGCTGCGTGCTGCTGGATCGCAGCCGTGAAGCCCTTTGCGATTACTGCAGGAGAGGCGCTGTGTCAGGGAAGGTGCTTGCATTGTTAGGTGATTTTCCCCTATTGTGATATTTCAGTTCAGGATGCTTTCACGGAGAGGACCCCCACAGCAGGTACTGTGCTGAGTCGTTGAGACAAATGTAATCCAATTCTTGCTCTTTCTTGTTTGTTTTGTTCAGTGTCCTAAAATGCGCCGTTATGCATTTGAACTCAAGACAATAGACAAGTACAGCCACTATCTGGCAGCTGAAACTGAGCAGGAGATGGAAGAGTGGCTGGTAACTCTAAGAAAGATCATTCAGAGCAATACCGAGAGTTTGGGGCAAGAGAAGAAAGATACGGTGGAATCTGTGCAAGGTCAGTTTATAAATAAACACCTACCTTCCCCCCTTCTCCAGCAGGATGCAAGCAGTGTGCCTGGAGAATTATATACTTTTCTTTCTGGATTAATAGCAAGAATTGTGGCTGACACACAGTATCATGCCAAAGGACTTAGTAGAATGTAGACGATAGTCTGAGGAATAAAAGTGAAGGGAAACATGACCCTTCCTCTGGATGGGAAATCCATGGCAAAATTTCAGGACTCCTGGAAAATTTGCTTTGTGCTGAAGTTCTGCTTTGGAAAGACCTAGCAGGCTGTAATAGTACACTCTGGTACTAGTAATGTATGGAAAAATCTTACTCGTGAGGAATGGAAAAGTCTCCATGAACTGTTTCTCTGCTATTGTAAGCAAATATTGCAGGATGCTTTCTGGCAGAGCAGTGCTCCTGCAGTTGTTTTGAACATCTGTTTTTTTGTGTTCTTGCAGATGATGAATCAAGCACTCAGGGAAAATCAGAGAACATCCTGGAGAGCCTGGAGAGAAGCATGCATCCGGAGCTGATGAAGGTATCGTGCTTGCAGACATCGCGCTCTCAGCCCGTAGCTGGTTCTCTCCACCATGTCTTTGAAAGGGGTTTTCCACATTCTGTGTCCTCAGCTCTGGGGGAGCTGGGCAGACGCCAAGCGCTGCTGGGGTCTCTGCTGTCTCCTCTGCCTGTCACATGGATGGGGCTCCGTGCTTTGAGGCTGCACGCTCCTCACCTCCAAGTGTGGAACCCTTAAGGAAGAACTTGGAGCGAATGAAGGGCAGTTGTGGTCGATACCGCTCATTCCTGCTCATCCAGGGTGACGGTCCCAGCCATGAGAGCGGAGGGGCAGTCGGGTGGCAGCTGCCTCGTGTATGATCCAGAGTGTGGTTGCCTACTTCTTTCTGCTTTCTCATTTGGCAGAGCCACATCACTTTACTTTCATTGCACCATGTTGGTGACTACAGCTGAGAAACCTTGGGTTATCTCATGTATTACAAAGGGAACCTGAAAAATAATTTTTTGTTTTGCTTCCGTTCTTTCCAAAGAACAAATGTTTGCCTCTGTGTGACCAGGCAGTAATATCAATGCTTTCCTTTGTCCTAGTATGGAAGAGAAACAGATCAGCTGAACAAACTGAGCAGAAATGAAGGAAGACAAAACCTCTTTTCTTTCGACCCGGAAGTCCAGGTAAACATCCCCATGTTTGCAAATGCGAGGGTTTGCTCTCTGTAAGAGCTCCCTTGGTGTCGTGCCTCCCCTGTTCCCTTGCACGGCCACAGTGTTCGCCTACAGAGGCGGTGTGTTTTTCTGTGGGTTGTAGAGTAAAACTGCAGCCCATGTCCCTGTCAGCCAGAGCTGAACAACTTGTAAATGCACAGGTGATAGCTCAGATAAAGGGAGGACTCACAGCAGCCCCACACATGGCCTCCCTCCAGCTGTGCTGGCTTCTGTGTGATGCATCTTGATGTTGCTGGATTTTGAACGCATCATCTGGGCCTCTGGGACGTTCTCATGGTTGCAGAAGCAGCAGAAGTGGTATCGCAAGGACACCCGCGATGCTGCATGGGCTCAGCACGTCTGGAGTAGGGAGCAGTGGTGTTAAAGACCATGATAGCGATTTACAGGGAGAGTCTCAGTCTACAGGGAGTTTTCAGATGTAGGGGACATACAAACAGCAAAAACACCACGTGCTGTTCTCGTGCACTGGAGTAGGGTTTCATTGAATATTGGCTTGTTTTCTTCTTGGCTTTGACGTCTTTGCTGAGCTTTCTGCCAAGGTCCAGATGTGGGATTTCAGTGGAATGAGCTGCAATTGTTAACACAGTTTTAAAGAATTGTTCCAAGTTGTTTCATGGTTTCTGGTTCTCCTTCTGGCATGCTTTGGCTTGTTCACACCTGTGAAAAAGAACATTCTTGTTTAACAAGGAAATGTAATTAGTCCTTAAAAGATTTAGTTGTACTAAATGAGCTTTTCTCTTGGCACTTCTTTGAGGTCTTTGACAGGAGAAGATAAGCATCCAGGAGGCTTTTTTTTTTTTTAATAAGAGAAGCTTTGAGAAGTCTCTATGTTCTAGTCAGATAATAAGAATGGAAATATTATTCAGGGCAGAGCATCTAAGATCTCTTTTTTTGCGTAACCAAATGGTTAGGCTGAATTCACTGCCCTTCCTCTATACCCAGAGCTCTTCATTCTGGTGTGGGTCAGCTGGATCTGCTGTAACACTGGGCATTCAAAATCACTGCCCTAGTCAATGCTGGTGTGTGCGTGCATGCTCGTATGCCTGGTGCTAGGGAAACTGGGAGCAGGAACGTAAACCTGCAGCGTACTTTCCTCATCGAAAGGAAACAGGGGAAACAATGGAAAGAGTTTCCCAGAATCAGATTAACAGCCTATTTTGCTGAAATTACGTGATTGTGACATATCAGTTTTGCAAGTGAGTTTCTGCAGATTTGAGGGGGAAAAAGGAATAGGACTGCGCCAGACTGTCACTGAGAGACGTGCTGGTATTTAGGGCTGCTTGGTAGCTCTCTGACCCCCGTGCCCAGTACGATGGATATGGTGAAGTCTGAGGGTCCTTATCCGGCCGATGGTATTTTGGTCATGTACACGTCTTCTCTCTGGGAAGGGCGGGTGTCAAGGCACAGACCAGGCGTGGGTGTTCTGGGTTAGGAAGGCGGTGATTATGATCAAGACTGTTTGGATTTCCCAGCCAGCTCTGCAGCCTTTGCTGTTTCTGACCACGCTGGTTATTGCTCTGCATCTAGAAATGCCTTCCAGTTCGAGATGTTGTTCACAATCCCAATGGCGTGTGCCTTCTCTCTATTTCAGGCACAGGGACCATGTCTTAAACTAGGCAAATCTTCAAAATGGAAGATACTTTTCTGAGTGTAACGACGGCTTATGTTCCGCTTCTTCCCCAAGCTCTAAATGGTGTTTGGGAAGATCCCCAGGGTTACAGCAAAGCAGGAAGGAACTGAAATCATACTGAGGTTTAGTTTTCTGTGCTCTACAAACCAGATTGCTAAAAGTTGATACATCCCCATGAATTCATGTCTTGAATACATTTGTGTAACATCACCAAATGGCACTCATTTGTGAATGTCTTGTACCTTTCGTACTGCTTTAAAAAAAAGTTGGTTAAGATAGTATTGGCTGTAATGTGATTCCTTAACATTATTCAGGGGTTTATCTTATTTTTTTAATGAGACCAGATTTGTTTGTTTGCTGTCTAGAGGCTAGACTTCTCGGGGATCGAGCCAGACGTGAAGCCATTTGAGGAAAAGTGCAGCAGGCGCTTCGTGGTGTGCTGCCAGGACTTCTCCCTCAACCTCCTCGCTCAGCTCAGTGACAGGTCGGAAGGAGGACCCACCAACGTAAGGGGAGCTCTGACATGTTCTGCTTTGTCTTCTTTCCCCTCACTGGCAACAAAAACACTTGGCAGATTAATCTGGGTGGATAAAAACATCCCATTTTGCAATGAGCTCCGATGGGATCTGGACAGGAGGTGGCTGCTGGTGCCAGGTCACTGCTGGATTTGTCTGCCCTGGTATTTTGGTGTTCCAAACGTATTCTGGGGAGGGGGTCTGTCCTGACGTGGCTAGGCCTGCCAGGAACTGGGGCCGCTGGGAAACCAGCGGTTCAGAGGCATAGGGAATGGGGAATGTGTGTCTGCCACGTTCTGTGTCCCTGTGAAAGTCCTGTTGGTATATGATTAAGCTCCGTCTCCAAACCACTCACTGCTGTGTTTTATTTCATTTCCCCTAATGGTAAGGGATTTCCCTGTTCTGAAACCTTCTTCTGACTCCCAGCCTAACTGTATTCACAGCCACTTTATTATATGCATTTGTCATGGTGCCAAAGTTGTGCCTTAGCCTAAAAAGCTCTTGCTTGTGTTTTCTGAGCCTCTGATGTCTGTAGACAGCTATTACATGGCTCCTCAGCCTTTGTTCCGCCAGGCTGAACAGACCAGGCTCCTCCAGTCTTTCCTCCCAAACCATAATCCTGATTATCATGTCCCGCATTTGCTCTGGCTGGAGTCAACCCTTTATGCAAGGGTGCCAGAGCAGCAGATAGCGTCACAGGGGAGGCAGCGGCACTGGCACTGACCGGTCTCTGCTGACGGTACTTTGTCTGATGCCTGTTAGAATTGCAAAGGCTTTTTTGTGATGGTTTCATGGTGGCAACTCCCAGCTGATACAGCAGGCTCGTTCTCCTTGGTAACACCAAGCAGATGAATGCGTTGCTGATAGCAGAGATTCTTGTTATTCATCCTTAATCAGGACCAGAGTCAGACCTAATCAGCAGATTTTTAGTATTGATGTAATGCCTCCAAGTTATGCTGTAATGTCTCGGACACACTACAGCCTTATCTTCAGGCCTCCACTTTATCTTTACATGAACACATGCCTGCTAGGATCTTTGAATTAAAAATACATGGAATTATTGCCACTTGCCTTGCACTGTCAAGGTCAATAGCTACCAACGGGTTGGCAGATTTTGCACATGTGGTTCCTCAGCAGGGTTAGCTTTGTATTTGAGCTCTCCTGGATGGGAGAGCTAACTTTGCTCCTGTGCCACCCAGCATTTAGCAGCTGAGGAACATTTTGAGTGTCTTGCAGTTGGGCCATCAACAGCTGATTGACTTTGGACAGTCGTGGAGTGGTCTTTAGCACGTGAACATAAACACTCTAAAGTTGATTTCTTTCTCATTGCAAAGGATAAACGGCTCTGATGGGTTTGGGTCATCTTTTCTTCCTAACTTCATCGTTTATCACTTCTGTAAAAAAACAAATGGCGGTCATTCTTTGTATTTCATTGATGGTTTTAAAGTAGCTTTGTTTAAATTGACTAAAGCAAAATGCAAGAAGATGCAGAAAAAAAATGATTTTATGTATTTACAAAGTGAATAAACATGGATTGTCTGTAAGAATTCTGTAAAATGCTGGTGTACAAAACTAAAAGAACAAACAGATGCAGAAGGGAAACCTAGCAGGGAAGGCAATGCCTGTGAATACTCTTGAGCCTGTACCATGCATTTTTTTGACGCATATATTCCATCAAATTTCCAGGTTGAGCCCTTTTTCCTAAGCTTGGCATTATTTGACCTGAGAAATAATTGCAAGATATCAGCTGACTTCCACGTGGACTTGAACCCTCCATCTGTCCGTGAAATGCTGCTGGATAACTCTGCGTCTGGAGCGGAGGGCACCAAAGGCTGTTCGCCAGGCGAGAGCCTTGTGCATGGTGTCCCCGAGTCTTGCCTGCGCTACATAAAACGGGTGAAGAACTGACTTTCTCCTCATTCTGTACCTCTCTTGAGACTGTGGCTGTTCAGTGGCATTGTGGTGTGTCATTATCGACTGTGTGGAGAAGCAGAAGCCAGCTTTTCTCCTGAGCTGTGGGGTTTTGGTCAGTGTCTCAAGAAAGTTGCCACTTTGGGCTCGCTGGCAGCAATGGGCAAAGCACCAGGTAGAGTTTTTCAAGACTTGACCATGCTCAAGCCTTGTGAGCCCCCATGGCCCATCCACAGCAACAGCCAGAGCAGGGTCTGTGTGCATTGTGAGAGGACAGCGAGATGATCGGGGCCAAGCCCAGCAGTGTGGGTAGGGTGTCCTGCTCTCTGACAGCCTACTGTCTATCTATTGCAGGGTGTTTTCTCTGTGACCGACCCACACGTGGAGATCTTCCTGGTGGCCCGCGTGGAGAAGGTGCTGCAGGGCAGCATTACACACTGTGCAGAGCCCTACATGAAAAACTCAGACCCGGGGAAGGTATTGGATGGGACCATGAGCATATCTGCTTAGTGATGCTGTCTGCTGCTGTGGGGAGTACTGTGGTCTGAAATATGGGTTGTTTCTGCTGTTCTTCAGCTGCTTTCTGGCAAATACTGGTCTTCATCCATTCTGCTACTTGTGCTGTTCCTGGGCTGGCTTCAGCTGGGCTGTCCTGGGAGAAGTGGTTCCTTCCCCTGGAAGGAGGCAGAGGATTTTTAGAAACGTCCAAGCAGTTGGGGCAGGGAGACCTTTCACTTTACACTTCAACAAGGCAAAGCCTGGGCTGGCAGCAAAGAAGTGGGATGCTTCATCCCCTGAGAAAGGGGCTGCACTGCTACATCATTGCTACACACAGTGTCTTGGGCTGGTCCTGGCTCACACTGACTGGGAACAGTGATGTTTTAGTAGCAGCAGAAAATGGGTTTCACCCTGTATTCTGCTCACCCTGCCTCTGTCTTGCTCTATGCAGAGTGCCAAGGTCATATAAGCAAACTTATGCAAAGAGTGGTCATTGGTCCTGGTCCTGCTGGCATCAGTCTCTGCATGCCAGGTGGAGCTGATGCTGCCCTGCTGCACCTGGTAAAATTAGTCCCTGGAAAATCAGTGTATGGAAAACCTGGTGCGTGATGGCATTCCCTCGGCACACTTTGCAAACCTGTACAGGATGAGCCAATTACAGTCAGTGTTGGAAAATAACTACTAATACTCTTTGGAAAATAAAATACTAATATCCTGATGGTTTAATGCAGAATCAAGAGGAGTTTTAGTAGGACTGTGCCCGTGACGTGTTTGCTGTTGCTTTGCAAAAGTAAGAAGTGTGCATGGTGTGAAGTGACAGGGATGTCTACCAACTGCTTCAGCAACTGTTGCGCTGTGTGCCTGGGGACCTGTGCGTGCTGGAGTACGGAGAGTTTCTTCTCCCTGGAGAGCGCCGCGCTCTCTGCTCCTTTTCCAGGGCAGCGTGGGAGCCGCGGCGCAGGCTAACCTCCGTTGTGTTTTGCAGACCGCCCAGAAGGTCCATAAGGTGGCCAGGCAGGTGTGCAGCCGTCTGGGGCAGTACAGGATGCCCTTCGGCTGGGCTGCCAGGTAGGTCACGGCGGGCTGCGCTGTGGCGGGAGCTGCTGCTGCGCTTTGTCCCGGCGCAGCCAAGTGGATGAAGTCAGTGTAGCTGCAGCCGAGGGCAGAATCTGGCTCCGATTCCCAAGACCGAGTGGGGATTGGCCTGAAATGCTCTATCTACAATTAGAAACAAAATATTTGAAAAGTAAACAGTGCTGGGAAGATGCTAACCTTCCTGCTGACCTGTAGCTACTGCTGACAGGGCAGAACATTCTTGGGGAGAAATTACACCGTCCCGTGCTACCGCGGGATCAGCGCAGAAATTCCCTCCTGGCACCAGCCATTGCCAGGGACAGGATGAGAGTGGAGGACCTCCTGGCCTGGCGGTGGCAATCAGCTGGGGTTTGTCTCCCATCTTAGACTCTGATTTAATTAATGTTCTTGGGAACGACTGGAGATAGTGATCCCATTCCCTCGCTATTTTTTTACTGGAACTGATAGAGTACGTCAGCGCTAACTCCCTTAAATCTTACATCAGAGGAAGGCCTGAAGGCGAGTTCATCTGCCTCCTATTGCTAAATTGCTGTTTGGTGCTGACAAAATGGAGAGCAGTGACGTGGGACCACCAGATGACTGTCACAGTGGGCTGGGATTTGGTGATAAGCAGCTTGCAAGGTGTATTCTTGAGCTGAATTTTCCTGTGACACTTTCAGGATGGTGTTTCTGGGATGCAGCTCGCTCCTGGGAGCCAGCACGCAGCCTGCGCAGTGCCTCAGCTCTCTTTCAAGTGGTGCCTCAGCATAAAGTTGGGCTCTGTGTGGGCATTGGCTTTGCTGGGCTTTGCATTTGTTCCTGCTGTGTAAAGAGCTGCATTTGAAGACCAAGATGTAGAGTGGCCAACAGCCTGGTGTGGGGAGCTGTGTTGCTCTGCATCCCTGGAACAGTTTCCCTGTGGGTTTCAGAGGAACCGTACAGAAAGGGAGTACAGGTGCTTTCATGTTCCTGCTGTGCACAGACACTCGCAGCCTTTATGTTCAAGGGCAAAGATGCGGGTATTCATCCAGGGCAGAGTTCAGTCTCCTGCTCTGGGTTCAGGAGGAAGCTGCTGTACGTCCTGAGACCGGTCTTCATTGCGCACTCCTTTCCTAGGAGGATTTCCATGCTCTAACCCCATGTGCAACCAGCAGGATGCTTTCCTTGGTGTTAGGGAAGTGAAGGGCGTTTGTGACTGTGGGCCGTGCTTGGAACTGGGCTGGGTGTGTAGTTCTCTCCTGGCTGGAGAGAAGGGAAACAGGTGATGTCCCATCCAATTTTGTGCGACATGGTGAGTTGCAGGCTGTGTGTGGTCTAACCACCATGTGAGGATGGGAGGGTGGTCAGGCAGTCTGGCGTGTTCAGAGTGGTCACAGGCCAGTGAAGCTCTCGCCTGGTAAACTGCCCTTCAGCCTGATGTGTCAAAGACCTCAGTGTCTGCGTATTTATCAGCATTTAGGAAATGCGTCTCTTCTTTTCTGCAGACCAGTGTTCAAAGACTCCCAGGGCACTCTCGATGCTGAAGGAAAATTCTCGCCTCTGTACAAGCAAGACAGCGGCAAACTCTCAAATGAAGATATGCTGAAGCTTTTAGCAGAGTATAAGAAGTAAGTGTAAGAGACTGGTGGAGAGGCTGAGCAGGCATTTTAATATACATTTTTAAACAGTTAAGTGTAAGCCTGAGATAACAATTTCTAAAATATCAGAGCGTAACAAAAAGCCCTGCTTGTGTGTTCAGCACCTGAGCTTTCAAGGTTCACACTCTTGTTCATTTCTCCCTGCAGACCAGAGAAGACAAAACTACAGGTCATTCCAGCCCAGTTGAATATCATCATCAAAGACATCCCGCTAGACTTCACAAGTAAGGATCTTGGATCTTATAATAAATGCTGATGACTCTAGCCTCAGGAGTTAATGCTTCTATGGGGGGTTTTGCTGTTTCATTAACAAGAGTATCTCGGGGCTGCAATGATGAATGAGTAATTCAGTACAACCACTGATTTGTAAGCCTTTCTGATGGATTCTGTGGAGGGATGTGGTCCAAGTGCAGAGGTTTACCTGAGGGGAGCATATGCTTTGCAGTTTGGCTGACACATCCTAAATCTGAAGGAAGCCTCCTGCCTGCTTTTGTTGTCGTTACACCAATCTCATATAGTATTTTTGATCCCCAACACCAGAGGGCTTCACAAACATGGTCAGTGTGATTCTTCACTTGGCATGTAAAGGAACTGAGGCAAAGAAAAGACTCGTAATGTGTTCAGTGTCACCCCATGGGCCTTCAGCAGCTCCTATCATGGGTTCTCTAGTCTCGCGAGTCTCAAGTCATCATCTCAGTAGCCTGTCTGCTTCAGTCAGGTGATGTTTGCATGACTGATAAAACAGTAACTTAATGGCTTAAGTTCCTGGAAGTCTCAAGGTGCAGGCCCTGGGCAGAGTAGCCACCCGTGCCTAGACACAGGTAATTCACAAGACCCGTCGACTTTGCCCAGAGCTACAGGAAAGTGCCGCTTCTGCAGTCCCCATTGGCAAGGAGAGCAGAGCCCCATGGTGCCTGTGCACCCGTCTTCTTTCAGTATTGCTAATGCAGTTGGGGACCAGAGATGTTGCATGATCAAGGAGAGAATTTTCCGTTAGTCATTTCAATGGGAGTGGTCCAAGTCCTGCTGGCTGGTCAACACACACAGCCCTCTGATGTCAAAAGAGCTGGATGCTCGAGAGCAATGGCAGAGTTTCAGACCTGCAAATTTCCTTTCATAAGGGCTGTATTTCTCATGTCTTGTGGGGTGTGCACTTAGCCAAGCTTTTCTTCTCTTCTAGATTGTGTCACAGCTTCTTATATTCCTATAAAGCCTTTTGAGAAGAGCTGTGAGGACATTGCAGTTGAGGTGGAGGAGCTTGTCCCAGAAGTTGCAAAATACTGTTATCCCTTCACTGTCTACAAAAACCACCTCTACGTCTACCCCTTGCATTTGAAGTATGAGAACCAGAAGGTATTTGCAAAGGTGAGCAACCTGGAGAGCAGTCTGCAGCCAGACTTGGCATGGTCTGGGGTGATGCTGCTGACCTGTGGCAATGGCTCATCCACCTGTTCTCCCTCATTTCAGGCAAGGAATATTGCTGTCAGTGTGGAGTTCAGGGATTCTGATGAAGCTGATGCCAGGCCATTAAAGGTGGGTACCTGTTATTTCTAGGGACCTGAGGCTCACTGCTGTGCACTGTGTGCCAGCCAGGCTGAGCATGAAAATAAGAAAGCACTGAGTTTCCCTGCTGGTTTAATTTGGCCAGCTAATTTACGGTGGCAGCAACCCTGAATCTGGCTCTTAATTTGTGTTCCCAGTGTATATATGGCAAACCTGGAGGCCATCTCCTGACCACAAATGCGTATGCTGCCGTGCTGCATCACAACCAGAGTCCGGAGTTCTACGATGAGGTAAAAACGAAATGGTGGGAGATAACAGATTTTCCTTGATGCTGCAATGCCAAGGGGCCTTTCAGGATATCTCTTTTTCCAGGGCTGGGTGAAATATGGGTAGAAATAGTCGTCAGCCCTTTGCCTTAGTAGAAGGGCTCACCAAAGCCAGAGACTTTGTCAATTTTTAATGCCAGTTTGTTTTCTGCTGTCTTTACTGTCACGCTTTGTGCACTCCAATCACACACTCCCATTAATAAGTAATGTGCAAATGTGATGAAAATGTTAGCCAGGAGTTATTTAAGATGGGTAAGAATGTGTCTTGTGTAACTGCATACAACATAACATTTGTGAAATAAAATACAACTTAAAATATTACTCCACAATTAAAAATACAGTCTTATCTATCATGATATCATTTTAGATTAAAATTGAGCTTCCAATTCACCTCCATCAAAAGCATCATTTGCTTTTCACCTTCTATCATGTCAGCTGTGAAATTAATGCAAAGGCAGCATCGAAAAAACAGGACACCGTTGAAACTCAAGGTATGTTCACTGCTTAAATTACTTCTGTTGGAGTGTAAGAATCCAAGATGAAATGAATGTAGGGACATGAAAAAATATTTTATTAAAATACTAGCTTATTTGAATTTTCTTTTTTGAAAGCAATCGAATACAAATCATAGGTCTAAAGTGGAATAAACTGTGATGGTTTTAGAGTATAATAAAGCTCAAATTTTTGCTGCAATCTGTCAGTTATTTCTGCGTGTTCTTGACTTGGCTTGTACGAATGGGCCTACTGTCAGTGAAGTCACCAGCAAAAACTTGGCGCAAGGTCAGGGCCTCAGGGACTGATCCTGCCAACACTAGGCATGTGTAAGAGCCTGAGCGTGCCCAGGTCCCACTGGTTGGGATGCCTCTCTATACAGCCGGTCCTTGGGTGGCTGAAGGACCCTTGTCGTGATGCACAAGACTCATACACCATTTCTGCCCCTCAAACCCACTCCTGATCTTGGTTGAACTGTGTCTGAATTTTGTTCACCGCGTAGAACGCTCTTTAACAAGGCTGATATGGTCAATCTCAGCCTCGTTGAAGCCACTTACACAACTGTGAGTTGGATTTTCTCAGGGTGAGACATAGCTCTTTTTGGAGCGTGAGCTAAACATGTATGGTGGTGTGTCTGCTAACTCTGGTCTGCTGGTTGCCTCCACAGTGGGATTCGCTTGGGTCCCGTTGTTGAAGGATGGGCGCATTGTCACCCTGGAGCGGCATTTGCCGGTTTCATCCAACCTTCCACCTGGCTACCTGGGTCTGGGCGACACAGAGTCGCGAAAGGTAAGGCGGCCGTTTAAAATGGGCTTAAACGTAAAGTGAAGAGGAAAGCTGAACTTTTGTTACCACTGTAAGTTCTGGGCTTGTATTTGCACTCTGCTAGGATGGAAAGATCCCTACTGGAGGGGAGCCCCTCAAAGCTTAATGTTCTTGGGGGTGGGAGACAGGACACTTTGAATTCCACTTTCCATGGCTATATAGGTTGCAGAGAATATTTTTGTGGCAGGTTGGATTGGGCTGTTGCATGTGGTGCAGAGCAGGAGTGTGGGCACGTGCTCTGTGTGCACGTTCTTGGGGGGATGCCTTTGCCCTGCCAAGGATACAGTCAGGTCGCTGGTGTTTGTGGGGCGGGGTGGCCTATTCTTCCACCCCAACCTGTACCTTCTGACCAGGTGGCTGTCAGCACAGAGCCACCATCTCACCCCAGTCTCAAACCAAGTACTTGAATGTTGTCTGTTCACAGCAGCCGAGTGTGGATGCGAAGTGGGTGGATGGAGCAAAGCCGCTGTTTAGAATCAGAATCCATTTGGATTCGACCATTTACACCCAAGTAAGTCAAGCACCTCGTTCTTAAAGACTTTCAACACAAATGCAGGGGAAGCAATTGCAGTATCTCCATGACTGCTACGCCACAGGCACTGTGTTTGCAGAGCAGCACTGAGATTCTCCTGTAGCAGCAGGTCTGGGATTACTTGCAGGGCTCTGCTCCTTAGCCCAGATGTGATGAAACAGTTGTGTGAGTGAATGAGCCTAGGGAGATGCTGATGTTTTCTTGGCCAATTGCACTGTAACTGGCAGGACCAAGGAAGCTTGAGCAAATGAGTTGCTTCAGTGATGCAAAAGAGAGAAGAACTGGTAGAAATTGAAGGTTTCCCTAGGTATTAGACTGTTCATTGAGTTTAAAAAAAAAAAAAAAGGTTTTCTGACAACAGAAGGCACAAGAAAACAAGAGTCCTGATTTCCCTTTGAAACCAGGCCAGGCTTACCAAGTCCGCATGTGTTCCACTGTCTTATGGTAGTGATCGACTTCCCCAAGCTTCATGTGATGTGCAGCAAAGATCCCCAGCGCATGCTCTGGGGGGGGCACCTCCTGTCATCTCTGCTGATGCGGAAGTGCCCTTGGCAGAGCTTGTTGTCCCATGGTGATATAATCAGCTGCACTTACATTCACAGCAACTCACTTTCAGCATCGTCTAAACCTGTCTTACTGATTCTGTGCCGCACTGAGAGCACCACAGTAGTTCCATTCCCCACCAAATTACATTCCCAGATGCTTTTTCAGGGTTAAATAACCAAGGTAATTAAATTTAAGCTTGGAGAAGGGGAAGGGAGGGGAAAGGGGAGGAGAGCCTGTCTCAGATGGACAGCAGGAGGTCGGTGAGGCAGATGGTTAGGCAGTCTCAAAGAGTCGCAGCTGGGACGGAAGGGCTCCTGCTTCTCCAGACCAGTGTTGGACGGGGATTAGGGCTCGGGGTAGTGCAACTGCAGGAGAATTTTAACACTGCTGGCAGTTTTGTGCTAAATCTCGAGATTAGTTGGGAGTCGGGATGGGCAGTGGTTGGGTACGCTGGAAAATGTGGGGAGCAGTACTGTAGTCCTAGATGGCAGATGGGGACCAAGAGTGCCACTGGTAGTGACATGAATCATAGAATCATAGGTTGCAAAAGACCTCTAAGATCATCAACTCCAACCATCCACCCAACACCACCTTGCCTACTAAACCATATTGCAAAGTGCCACATCTACACGTTTTTTGAACACCTCCAGGGATGGGGACTCAACCACCTCCCTGGGCAGCCTGGTCCAATGTCTGACCACTCTTTCAGTAAAGAAATTTTTCCTAATATCCAGTCTGAATCTCCCCTGACGGAACTTGAAGCCATTGCCTCTTGTCCTATTGCTAGTTACTTGGGAGAAGAGACCAACACCCACCTCACTACAGCCTCCTTTCAGGTAGTTGTAGAGAACAACAAGGTCTCCCCTCAGCCTCCTCTTCTCCAGACTAAACAGCCCCAGCTCCCTCAGCCGCTCCTCACTAGACTTGTTCTCCAGACCTCTCACCAGCCTCGCTGCCCTTCTCTGGACACGCTCTGGCACCTCAATGTCCTTCTTGTAGTGCAGGGCCCAAAACTGAACACAGTACTCGAGGTGCGGCCTCGCCAGTGCCAAGTACAGGGGCACGATCACCTCCCTGCTCCTGCTGGCCACACTATTCCTGATAGAAGCCAGGATGCCGTTGGCCTTCTTGGCCACCTGGGCACACTGCTGGCTCACATGGGACTTGCTAGGGATGTGGCCCACTGCCACAGGTACATCAGCGAATTTTCAGGTGTAGGCTGCAGAGTAGGGGTTGACAAATACGGAGGCTGCTGTGTTGAACTTGTTTTTCTTCTCTTCCAGGACGTGCACTTGCACAAATTCTTCCAGTACTGCCAGCTGGTTCAGGCAGGAGCTAAAGAAGTCCCAGGAGAGCTTGTTAAATACCTAAAGGTGAACAGTGCCTGTCGGTGGACTTCGTTCATGTGTTTACAAACCATCAGTAAATACCCAGAGCCCTGCCCTGTAGGAACACACAATCAGTACAACACTGGGACCGGTGCGGTGTGCACGATCCTGACTGTTACTTACTGGCACAACTGTCTGTGTGCTGCTTCCCACTGCCTTTCACAGCAGATACAACAAGTAGTCAGCATCGCTCTGCCGTGCTGATGGCAAACCTTCCTCTTGGTGGGCTCACACACTCCTCCCCTGCTGCCCTAGATCTGATTCAAGACTTTAAGCTGTAGCACAATTCCTCATTTTCAGGATTATCCATTCAAAACAGGATTTTTTTTTTTCAAGCTGAGAAAGATCTTTGAGACTATCAGTCAGTTAAATTTGACCACAGGTGACCTGTGACCCCGACCTAGCTTTTCAGCAATCACTGCAGCATGAGTAAGGGCGTCGGAACAGGTCCAGGAAAGGCTTCTGCAGGGAATAGATTTCTTGGCTGTTTACTGTCCTTGCTTCCTTCCATAACTGCCTGTTTTTGGGAGTGCTGCTGTAGCAACAGCTCCACTTCCAGTGATGGGGATTTATCATCACAAGGTTACTGGGTGTGTTTCAGACAACGTACAAATATTTTAAGAAATAGAAATAATGGCAGGTTTTGAAGCTAAGCACTAAAAGAACAGTTGCTTTGTTGTCAGCATTTCAAGGGCTTGGGTAGGTCCCAGCCCTGCCCAGCCGCAGCAACCTTGCTGCAGTCTGCAGACAGGGAGACATTTACATGCTAACCACAAGTGAGGGCTTCTTACCACCAATACCTCAATAATTTCAGTAATTTAAATAACTAGATACAGATTAAGAGCCTTTCGTTAGATTTGCAGGTTTGAAAACTGAAAATGAAACGCAGTGTCTTTCCTAGCCCCGTATTGTGAGATTCAGACAAAAGATCTGTGAGATGCACCAGATGACCTTGACCTGCGCCAAATCACTTAAATCTGATTTCTGATAGCAAGCTATGCCCTTTGGAGAAAAGTCTTACTACTAGTCATTGGGCATCAGGTTTCTTTGCTCCAAAGGCATTTGTGAAAATGGGACTTGGTCACTTCAAAAAACTGCCTGAAGCGATGAGAAGAGTCGGGAGCAAAACTTCAGCCTGAAATTCTGGATTGTTGGGGTCATATCGTAGCATGTGGCCTCTAATTAAGTCATAGCTGCCTGGGCACATCTGAGAGGAGAATTAATACCTGCCATGAGTGATTGATGTAGCTCCCCGAAGGCACGCAGCTGGGTTCTGTCAGCTGGAAGGCAGGCAGTCAGTGCTGCTATGGGTCCAAGTTCTCCTGTCCTTTGGCGGGCTGAAGCCCACACCCTGAAGTGTTTGCTAATGCCTGTCCTATTGCCACAGAAATGTCTCTGCACTATAAATATTGAACATCTGCAAAATATTGAACTAAAAGTGTCTGTGTTTTGAACATTTGTTTTAGTGTTTGCACGCCATGGAGATCCAAGTAATGATTCAGTTTCTACCTGTAATTCTTATGCAACTATTTAGAGTCCTTACAAATGTGACCCAGGAAGATGAAGTAGCTGTCAACTGCACCATGTGAGTGTCTGGTAAACCGTTCGGTTTTCTTCAGTTACGAGTGCAAAACCACAAACTAAAGTGCAAAGCAGGGTGTGGTTTCCCTGTACAAGGTGCTAAGTGACAGCATGTGCTGTCCCCTACTGCTTGCTCCCACGACGTGAAACACCGACCGCTGTTTTCTCCTGGCACGACTGGGTTGCATGGGGCCGTGGGGGGACCTTGTCCTGGGAGCTGCGTGGGGAAAAATGTGGCATTTTAAAGATACTGCTGGTTTGTTTTTCAAAAGAAAAAGGGTTTACTGGCGGGGATGGCTCTGGGAGCCCAGTTATTGGGGTGTCAGAAGGCTCCGGAGCTCCCAGGCACATCCCAGCTGCAGGCGGCAGATGTGGTTCCCCTGCGGGAGCGATGCCCCGCTCTCGTCCCCGCACACCGGTCCCCTGTGTCAGAAGTATTGCTGAAAATCCCAAGGTGCTGGGTGTGTGATGCTGCAGAAGGAGCCACTCCACTCGTTTTGGCTCAGAATCTGTGGCCAGAAGCGGGCCGTGGTTTGTCGAGCGATGCTCTGCCGTGCCTGCAGCCCCAAGAGGGCAGCACCCGCTCGAGCCTGGTCCCCCAGAAAGCCTTCTGCGAGGCCCAAAGGGAGCAAGAGGTGCAGAAGCACCTTCCCTGCCTAGCTCTGGCCATGGCACCCCTGTACCGATGGGTGCATTAAATGATCCGTCTTCCTCCCGTGGTTCTTCCTCTGTGAAGTGCTGCAGTGCGAAGGGGGATGCTGGGTGCCGCTCCATGGAGATCTTCCTCCGACTCCAGGAGGTACCGCACATCCATCTACCGAAAGCATCTCGCTCCCACAAAACTGGAGGTCGGAGGCTGAGCCCTGATCCCCCGGGATGCGGGGCTCATTGCAATCACAGCCCTGCACCGTGGGGTGCAGGCTGTGGGGACCTCTCCTGTGCAGAGCACTGTAATCCCACTCTGCTGGAATCACCAGAGGGCAAGGACAGGGGAACAAGTGACCCCAGCTACCTGCTTGGTGACCAGCTCCCACCTTCACTTCCAGAGATTTTTTTCAAAGTCTGACCTGATGCTTTCCAATTTGTCAACAGCTTCCTGTTTAATGACAACTGTTTTCTCGTCCAGACTTTCAGAGTGGAATTTAAAACCCGCTTTATCTGATAAATGGCTTGTAAACTCCTCCTTGTGGTTTGGCCTGTGGGGTCTGTGGCAATGTGCAATAGTTTGTTGTTCTCTCTGGCTGGGACTGGAATGTAAATCCCCAGTGCTGGCTGGGGAAGCCGGGCGCTTGCTGCCTGCATCAGCCACCTGGAGCCCTTCCAGAGGACTGGCATGTTCTCCAGGGTCTGCTGTCCCCAGTGAACTGCAAGGCAATAGCCCAAAAATGATCCAGTCCATGTAACAAGAAGCAAGGCAGGATACATAAGATGTAAATTCAGTAGAAAAGAGCCTTTCAGAATTAATAAACTCAGGGGAAGCAGGAAGGTATCAGACTATAACAATGATGGAGAATTTTTTTCCCTGCTTCTCAGCAGAGATCCTGGGGGAGGGGTTGAGTTCTTTTTGCCAACCTGATGTTGTAGTATAGCTGTTCATTGTCGCTTGTGTTATCATTAGGACAGGGCTACCAGTGAGGACAAACTCAGGCTGTACAGTATGGATGAATCTGTAGCATGTGCAGGAGGGACAAGTGGGCTTGCTCTCCATAGAGCAGGTCTGTAGACACAGCCAAGGAGGACTGGGTGCAAAGAAGATTAACTTAATATGTTTGTTTTTGACTTCTCTAACACCTGAGTGTTGTTCAGGTGCCTGGTGCTCACTGCAACATGAGTTTAAGTTGCTGCAGGCTTTAATCCTGGCATGCATGGAGGCCGAAGAGTAGGATATGTCCCCTGCAGAGAAATGCTCCACCTTACCCCTTCGTGCAGGGAACCTTGAACATTAAAGGCAGCTGGTCTGGGCGACACTGGTCCGACACCAAGGTGGAGACGAGGCTTTGGCCACCTCAGCTCCGCGTGCTCTGCCGAGGGTCTGTGCTATGGCAAGGATGGTGCAGCCACAGGAGCTGTGAGGGGTGCTAGCCTGCAAGTATTCTCCTTTTGCAAATGAGGCTGTGCCAGCAGTGAGGCTTTTGGGGTTGAGCAGGATTGAACACAGATGGTGTCTGCTTTCATGAGCTGGAGGAACTTGCCCTCACATTGCGTGCTGAACACAAACCACGTTTCTCCCCAGGGTTCTTCTGCACATCGTGTCCAAGTGCCATGAAGAAGGTCTAGACCACTACTTGCGCACCTTCATAAAGGTCAGTCATGACACACCGCTCTGCAAAAAACTCCCTGCTGGGAGCAGGCACACTGCTGACACTCTTCCTCTTGCCTCAGTACGTCTTTCGAGCTGAGAAACCCAGCGTCACGCAGGCGAAGATGACCCATGAAATCCTAGTCCTTTCCATGGCCACGATCTTGAAGCAGTCGGCAGATTTTCTAGCCATCAATAAGCTTCTCAAGGTGAAGTATTGGCAGTACTTGGCTGCCAAGGCTGGAGGGGAGAAAAGGGGGTCTGGTATAAAGCCCAACACTTTCACCCATCCAAACCCACTACAGGAGCAAAGCTACCAGGGCAGCTCCTCACATCCATGTCCTTGAGGTTCTGCGCTTACGACAAAAATGAATTCTTGTGGGGAACCCAGCTATGTTAAGGCTCATGGCAGGGCACAGCAAAGGGCTTTTAGTTTTGCCAGTTTTATCTGTTTTCTTCAAGGCACGCATGAGGGGTGTCTTACGGGTGGCAGACTGAGTTTCTGCCTCTCTGGGCCTTTGCAGGGCTTGCACCCCAAACTCTGCTGGCTCCTTGCAGAGTGCAGAGGTGATGGAGCTATTCCCACCCCAAGACTGGCGGGACTTCTCCAGGTGGCACAGGCACCCATGCCAAGCTAGCTGTGCAAGCCCAGCTGTGCTTACAAAATGCCATTTGAATGTGAGCTCTCCCTCCCACACTGCTGCTTCCCCACGTTTGATCCTGCTGAGAAAAATAATACTATTCTTTGTTCATTCTAGTACTCGTGGTTTTTCTTTGAAGCACTGGCAAAGTCAATGGCAATGTACTTACTGGAAGAAAACAAAATCAAGGTAAAAATAAATCTGTTCGATGCTGCATTACAGAGCCATCACAAACTAACTCTTCTCCAAAAATTTTTCTGAAAAACTATTTAACTCTCCTTGTTTAAAAAACCCTGATAAGCTGAACAGCTAGCCAGATATTTCTGGGTTTTTTTTCAATTTACCATTCCCTTCTTCCCCTTTTCGCTGTCAATTGTAATTTAAAAATTCCAGATCTCCGTATGGCTTGTGGAGCCTCCTTTCCTCTTACTAGATACCGTAATTTCAGCCAGTGCTTGCTTTATGCCAATGTTTTATTAGGAAACAACATAAACAGATGCTAAAGGGAACTTGTGCCTGTGCTTGGTTCTCCCCAGCTGCTGGCTTGCAGCACTGAGTGTAGGATGTGCTTTTGGTTTCAGCTGCCCAGAGGCCAGCGGTTCCCCGACTCCTACCAGCACGCCCTGCATTCGTTGCTGCTCGCCATCATTCCTCACGTGACCATACGCTATAACGAAATCCCTGAAGAGTCCAGGAATGTCAACTTTAGCTTGGCTAACTTCCTGAAGGTCAGCACTTTCTTTCCTTCTCCCAGGCTTATATCAGGAAAATAAAAACAACCACCCAATTAGAAATAAGCAGCAAGCAAACAATTGTGTTTGTACTTTATCATCTCTTTTGTTTCTGCAGTGATGAAAACCCTGGAGAGGATAAGCTTTCCTAGGAAAGAAAGTTTCTTTTTCTGAGAAAGAGACTATAATACTCTGTATGTTACCTAGGGTTTTCAGTCATGCCTAGCAACTGTTCAAATCCTGAGACGAAATATGTGTGCTCTCATTTCAAATATTTCTGTTGTCCACTGGAGATTTAAGGGATGTCATCCAAATAATTTCAGAGCAATAGAATCAACTACATTTTGGAAAGTCAGCAGCAGCCTAGAGAATCAAATCTAGCTGCTGGCAGGACAGTAGTATGGACATGATTTAGGATGGTTGCTTTTATTTTTAATGGTTGGTCACATTGTTGCTATTTTTTCTCCAGCGTTGTTTGACCTTTATGGACAGAGGATTTGTTTTTAACTTGATAAATGATTACATTTCTGGATTCAGCCCAAAAGACCCTAAGGTAAGCAGTATATTTCTTGAAGGGTGGTTTGCAGTTGTATGTATCTACATCAGTCAAAGCTCTGTAGTGATTATTTTATACCACCCTTGGAGGCCTTTTAGACACAGTTCCTGCAGAGTCTTCTGGAGGCAGAGACCTCTTTGTCTGGGCTGACAGCCTGTATGCAGAGTCAGAACTAAAGGAGAGGTTGGTTGACAGTCTGGATGAAAAAGATAAAGAAGTCCCAAGTGACAGTTGCATGCAGTGACACTTAGGGGGAACAACACAAAAATTTGCCTATTACTGCAGAGCTTCACCAAATGCTATTTAGATTCCCCAGTCCTTGTGCAACAAACACATTGAACTGGAAGCAAATAAGTCAAACTGTAACCACAGTTTGTGTTTGTCTTTTTTTTTTCTCAGCTGCTGGTTGAATACAAGTTTGAATTTCTTCAAACCATTTGCAATCACGAGCACTACATTCCTCTGAACTTGCCAATGACCTTTTCCAAACCCAAGCTGCAAAGAGTTCAAGGTATGTCCTTTATTAAGAGACCAGATAGAGAGCTATAATTTATTAGTCTTGATGGCTTCTGACCAGATGGAATTTGGTTTGGTGTCAAGGAAAGGTTAGCCTGATTTACATTAGCCACAGGAAAAGATGCTGTTCTGGCAGGTTTACATCATTTTGCTCCAGAATGGTATGCAGTCAATCCTTTCAGTATTTCCTGTATTTAGGTTTGGGTGATATAACAATATCCAAAAGAAACTGCCTGTGTTTCAGTAAATGCACAAACTGTGCAAGTGCAATCCCTTGTTCCCACTAGTGTCAGCAGTCCCTGCGAAGCAGGGCATCTCATCCATCGGTACTGTAGAGAATGGAGATACAGGAGGACAGATTGAACTCACTGCTCCCCTGCGAGCTCTCCTTGTGGCCACAAGAAGGTGATTTAGGTGACCTTCTGCTTTCATTTTGAACAAGAGTATAGTGGTGCACAGTGCATTCAAGATTGTACTCAAACCTGGGCTGAAGGCAGCCAGCAGAGAACTTGAGCCCCTGCCAAGTCAGCACGTACCAAGGGCATATGTTCTATGGCACCACCACATAGCCAGGCTGTTCTCACTGTCACACCACGTCCCCTTTGGGTCCTAATGCTGCTCACCATGGGGCAGACAGGGCTTGCAAGGGGCTGAGCTCAGGTGTGGATGGCTGCAGCTCTGCTACCAATGATGGTGTGGACCACAGTGCTAAGTCCAGCAGTGAGCCTCGCCGGCCTCCTAAGATTGCGATAGACATAGCCTCCTTCTCTCTGAGTCCTGATTTCTCATCTCTGCGGAATAAATACAGTAAAGATTGCCAGGTTTGGGTGCTAGTAGCCTGGCAAGAGAAGTACCGGAGAGGAGAATGAGGTTTGGGATTCCCCCGTGTGAAAGCCCAGTGGATTTATTCTGATGCAGGCAAGGGGGTCTTTAGTTGTGCCGCAGGGTGCAGCCATACAAGTCCCAAAGTGGTTCCCTTTGCAGCCAGGTGGCAGAAGCAGCAGAAACTGTCAACTTTCCCTTATTTTGGTATGTTTCAGACCGCTCAGAGCTTTCTGGACCAGCTGCTAATCTTACACTTACATCAGTTTGGCTACTTGCCTGGCATAGTTTAACACAGTGACTGCTAGAAATGGCTGAGAAAGAAAGAGAAAAACGCACAACCCCAGTTCCTCCCCGTTGCTTGTTAGTGGCATGATAACACAAGGATGCTCGTTCTTGGTTAACATTCGCCTTTGCATTTGCGATGGTTAAACTGAAAAGCTGTAAGAGCAGCTCATCTTTCCTCCTCTGTTTTACTGTGACTAGGAACTACCAGTTGAGGTGTTATTTTTTTAAGATTTTAAAATGGTGGCAGCAATTGTCATTCACACACAGCTCTTGACAGTAGAGCAGCCTCTCCTCAGGCAGCAGCAGTGCCTTTGCAGTGGTGCCTGTGCTCTGCCTGCCGCGGTAGAAGCATGTAGCGGTGCATCTCCATTGCGAACGTGTCTGGCTTTATGGACAGATCTGTGATTCCAGGGGACAGCGAGCGCAGAGGCGGGGAGCTATGATGTGCACATCGCCAAGGAGATATCCTGCTGGCGTGCCTCACCTCTTTGTCAGCTTACTTGAATGAAGAGAGGGGACATGCCCAGCCCCCTACAGCTCTGTTTCTGGGAAAAGAAGGAATAGCGCCCGGGAAGGTGGATAAAGAGGGCTTCTGCAGCAGAAGCTGCTGCAGAGGGGCCTGCAGGCAGACCACATCCCTGTGGCCACATCCTGTTGAGTTGGAGCGTTGTGTCTTGGAGCAGCGTCTCTGAAACCTCTCAGCTAATAAGGCTGGTTGCTGGTCTGCGTCCCTGCTGCCTCGCCTGGGGGACATGTGTGCCTCATCAGCCAGAGCAAACCCCGAGCCTGCCCTCAAAACCAGCAGCACAGAATTGGTTTTGCAATCTTGTGACAGCAAAGAACCCAAGAGATTGACAGAAACTGGGAGTTAAGCAATAGCCTTACAAGTAATATTAAAACATGACGTACTGTCCCGTTTCTCCAAGATTTAGAGCATTACTTATTCCTGTTAATTTTTGCTGTCTTTTTATTTGTCCCTTTTCTTTTTACACATGAAATATAGATTTTTTTTCATTTGCTGTGGAACGATTCACTTCAGTAGGTAGGTCCAACTGGGATCATCAAATCTTCTAATGTCAAATTAAATACACAGCTTCCAATCAATTAGCTTGCATCCAGCTAATGAAATAACCATGATGTGTGACACTTGGGCATTTGCTAACATGACTAACAATGAAAGCTAGATAATGCTCCAGATTGCTTTCTCTTTACTCTGAATCAGACTTTCACAAACCAGTACGTGTTACTTATGAATCAACAAACTTAAAAATACCTTGTGGAGCCACAGAGCTGTTGGAACCCTTTGGCTGGGATTTTCAAAGCTGTGTGCATGCACCCTGCCTTACCACAGAATAACTTTCACACTTGTGGGCTTTAAAGAAAAAAAAAGGTCTGAGCTGAGCTCACAGAATTTGTACCCTTTGGGGGAAGAACACACAGCTATAGGGTTATCCCCCTGGGAGGCTCAGTGCCAGAATGCAACAGTCAAACGGTGCCTGTCGTGGCTCTGGTGAGGCATATGGGTCGCCTGGCAGAGAGAACGGTGTCAGGGCAAGGTCATTCATAGCAGCCCAAGCGCGCACACACCCTGCACGAAATCTGTCTCTGTCGCTTCTCTGCTGCCTTATCCAGGCAAGTCAGTGAAAATGAAGCTGTACCCTTGTAGCAGCCGCTCCTTTGATCATAGTATATAGCCTGAATCTATGTGAGATGCAGGGTACGAGTTCAGTTAACCTAGGTGATAAGGTACTGAGCTGCCTTTCTCCTGGCAGTCAGCGCAGCTCTTAAGGAGCTGTGTTCAATATCTGCTGGTGGGAAGCTCAAGGAGTCTCACGGGTTCTGGCAAGCAGCTGGAACCCTTCTCTGGCTCCCCAGTCCTTGCAGCAGGCCTGGAAAGCTGGGCTGTGTAAACTGCTGGAGGATGCAGTAGCGATGGCTTGGCGCCATGCCCTTGGCATCCCTCATCCCAGCAGGAGCATTTACCTTTTCGCTGCTCTCTGACCTGGCGAGAAGAAATGCAGATTTCACGGAGGATATGGCACAAGCTGCAGGAATGGCACTTCTAGGGCTGGGCGACGGTGATAAACGCACCATCTCCACTGCCCGTTACCACCCTCACAGCTGCTTGGCGGAGGCTGGCACCTCCGCTGCCTGGGCAGTTTGGGAGTTTACAGTCTGGGGCAAAGCAGCCCCCAGACAGTAAGTTGTGCTGCCTTAGCCCGTTTCGTCCATCTCTGACTTTACAAATTGCTCTTTGGAGTGCTAAGCTTTGTAAAACATCACACTGCAGAAATCCTTTTAGCTGCTGCTGAAACAGTGAGGGCTGAAGTTGGTGATGAGCCTGAACTGGAAGATGCCAAATTTTTTTATATGACTGAGCTCAGTGGTGGAAAAAACTGTAGTCAGTTCAGGCTTTGTTGAAAGATCAGTGCACTGTAGGAGAGCGAGTGATGAACCTTACTCATAGACTGTTGTGGCTTACGTGACCGTTGTGTCTTGCTCTGAACAGATCCTCGGAACAGTTCCCTTAACCATTGCTTTGCTGTTTCTTTCAGATGTAAATCTTGAATACAGTTTGACTGATGAGTATTGCAAGCATCATTTCCTGGTGGGGATGCTTCTCAGAGAAGCCTCGGTTGCCTTGCAGGACAACTATGATATCAGATATACAGCCATCTCGGTCTTAAAAAATCTCTTGATAAAGCATGCCTTCGACAACAGATACCAGCACAAGGTCAGGCATATTTTGTTGGCTTTTAAACGTACTGTACTTGAATTTTATGAAAGAACACACATCAGAATTTTAGATCTTGCGTGGTTCACCAAGGGTGTTCTCATTACTTTTCAGGGAACTGTTTTAAGTAACTGATAGTGATGGCATAACAGTAATAGCTCTGAGAAATGATCTGGGAACACTAACAATGCAGTCAGATAACTGCAGTGCTCTTGTGCGGAGTATTTAGATAATAAAGCCATAGCCACAAAGGAACTTGAGAGTGTCATTAGCCAAGAGGCTGTTCAACAAAATTAAGCAACATCAATGTACTTCTGGTCTTGGGCTTAAATTAATATCCTGCATTAATAGAATGTAATTAGGAAATGGGACTGATCTCTGTTACAAGTCAGCTGCATGTTTTACTAATTGGTGTATCAGAGGAGAGGATCTGTGGATTCTCATGAGATGCTGGACTTCCACTGGGTTGATTTCAGCTTTCTTTGGTCAGAGGCTCAGCATGTGGTGTTGCTGAATGAGCCTAGAGATGGGCTTGTTTCCTTTCTTGGTGCTGTTCCCTGCTGATCCATACGTCCTTGAAAGTGCCCAGCTACCTGTGCAGACACTACCTGTCCCTGCTCTAGGCTGAAAACATGCTTTTGTTTAGAGTTTAGCTCCTCGAATTGCTCCTAGTGTGCTGCATTCCTGAGTTTTATCTGGGTATGAAGGGTGGGAGAACTGTTCCCAGTGTGCTCCTGCGCTCTGCATGGACCCAGTGCCAGCTCCTCTCCTCTCCCTCCTCTGCCTGTTGGGAAGGGCTGAGCGGGAGGTGGGCTTGCATTTCTCTGCAGCGAGGATCCATGGTGACTTGCACAGCCTGGAAGCAAAACTGCAGCCCGTGGTAGTTGGCAAGACTTGATATTTCAGGAGAGATTTGCCAGCTCTCTGCCAAGACTGGGTCAGAGTCAGTCTGTTTCTGCTCTTCTGGGTGCCTGAAAACCCTCACACTGACTCAGGAGCTGTTTGCAGCACTCTCCCTGCCTCCTCAGAAATGCCATCTGTCTTCAAATTGTCCCACTGGATTTTTGTACGTGTGTTGTGCTCCCGGCTGCGTGACCAGGAAACTGCCTGGAACCGGGACAGGATGCTCAGCTGGTGTCCCAAGACACCAAAGCAAAAGCTCACGTCACGGGCAGGACAGGCTGAGCGTTGGCAGGGTCTGTTGCTGCAGCCTCCCTCTGACCAAGGAGACCTCAGCTCCATCAGTGGCTGAGAGAGGGTTTTCTCAACCCACAGGCATTTTCGAGATTTCTTTTATCTTTTGTCGTACTGAATCAGAAGAATAAGTTGGATTCTTGTATCAGTCAAAATGTGCCATTTAATTTGCAAGCCTTACATTTCTTTTTTTTTTTTTTTTTAACCTTTCTGTCAAGTCCAGAATAATACATTTTTAACAAAAAAGAACTGGATGTAAAAGAACCCTGCATTTAGAAAACGTCATTTTTTATCTGCATCACTTATTCCAAATTAGTCTGTTCCTACAAATTGTTTTAACTAGAAGTATTTGCTATGGCGAATTCCTGACTGGAAGCAATACCCAGCACCAGGAAAGGTGCAAATGTTTTTAGAACCATAGAATCATAGAATAGTCTGGGTTGGAAGGGACCTTTAAAGGTCATCTAGTCCAATGCCCCTGCAATGAGCAGGGAGGTCTTCAGCTAGATCAGATTGCTCAGAGCCCCGTCCAACCTGACCTCGAATGTTTCCAGGCTGTTTTTGTTGTATTACCCCTGGGTGTTGCACTTAAATCAAGCTATGTGAGTGAAGTGCACGTTAAAGAGTTCGGAAATCCGGAATTTAGTTTGTCACACATCCTGTATGACCGGGAATGTTATTCAGCTCCCAAGATCCCTGAGTGCCCCAGGCTTGCTGCTAGAAGGGTAACACCCACCTGGCAGCTCTGGCAGTGGAGATGAGAAGCCAAACCAACCCATGTCCTCAGTCTCCATATATAGTGTGTAAATATATATATATATGACTATGTGTTTTGGCTCAAGAGTTTCCTTTTGTCACTGCATTGAAAGCCTGGGCTCTTACCTACATTTTTCTCCCTGTCTTTTTTCAGAACCATCAGGCAAAAATAGCGCAGCTCTACCTGCCGCTCTTCGGGCTGCTCCTGGAGAACCTCCAGCGCGTGGCCAGCCGTGAGGCACTCTACTCCTGCGCGGCCGCCTCCAGCCCCGTGAGTAAAGCCCAGCGACGCCTCTTGGCCCTCCTCCTCCATCCACCTGTCCCCGCATACCCCTTGGGCGGCTTCCACTGCCTGCAGCCAGGCTCAGCTTTAGAAATAAGGGTATTTTTCTTCTCCCCACAGCCTCATAATGGGCTTATTTATTTTAATCTGGCTTTTCCTGTGACGTTCTGTCTGCGGCTCTGCGCACAATGTCTCTGCCCTTTCGCATGCTATTGTTTAATGTGTTTCTTTACGGTATGCGTAGTTCCGTGAGGTGAGGCGAAGCCCTCCGAGTGCAATGAGTTGCAACAGGAGTCAGCCTCAGACTCTGGGGAGTTCTGGGGAGTTGCCCATCTGCCTGAGGGTTGTGTGTGGTTCCCAGGCGGGCTTAGCCTTGTAGACTAAAGTTTCCTCCTTGTGCGGGGGAAACAACAAAAAAAAGGCATTTGAAGAAAAAACCCATTCAAAATTTCACTTCAGTTGATGAAAAACAAAAGGGAAAAACCTGCTATGACTTACTTTAATATTTCCTGCTATTCTTTGCACTCCTGACAAAGTCGTTAGTCTCTTTGTAATGGAAGTAAGGAAATAGATTTTTTTTTTTTTTTTAAATCCACATTTTAAAAGCTGCTCTAATTTGCTTTTCTTATTTCTTTATGCTCTTCTGTAAGAGAATGGGTGTTATCTTCCACAGGTCACAAAAACCTTATATTGCTTTACAGGCATCCAGGGATGAATTCATGTGCAGTTTTGCATCCCCCTCAAATAGATCCAGCCTGATTGCAGACAAAGATCCAGGTAAATTAATTTTTTTAAACTTTAGCTTTCCCATTTATTTTGAATGTAACTATTACCTGTCCCACAAACCCATGAACAAAACCTGAAATAGCTCTCTGCCTAAAGGGCCTCTCAGAGCTTGTGTGCTTCTCCCTGGACGTCCTGTCACCCCAACTGTGCTTTCCAGGTTAATCAGCCTTCAACATGGGGCTTTTGCCAGCCCCATCTGTACTATCCAAATCGCATCCTCCAGTCAGTGTCCGTGATGCGCTGAGGAGTGCCAGTGCAAACGGGTTAATTGTGGGATTTGGTATTTTTCAGCCTGCGGAGCAGCACTTCCCAATGGCCATGCGATAAAGCGAGAGGACTCCAAAGGATCTCTGAACTCAGAAGGGGCAACCAGTTCCCCGGATCAGAGTGAACATGTAATGTATCTGGGGTTAGGAAGGACAGTGCTCACTGCACCGGTCTGTGGGCTTTGTTAAATAAGGGAGAGGGAAAAGGAGTTCCCGGTGGTAACGTTCTCAAAAGCCAGCTTATAAATATCTCTGGAAACAAACAGATTCATTTTTAACAGAGGAGGTCAGACTCACAGGTCTGGTATGCTTTCCCTCTTCAAACATCTCTGAGCCAAAAATATAATTGATGACAAATTACTTATCAAAGAAGAAAGGCAAAATCCATGGGGATCATCGCTGCTCCCATGGTGCATTTATCCGCACTCAGATGTGCTCCCTGTGCCAGATGGGTCTGAGCCTGGACAGTGCCCAGTGCACGGTGCTGGGAACTGGTTTCCACACACAGCTGGGAAGCAAAGCACCGTGATGTGAGATTGCTAGTGACTGCTGACTTAAGAGAAGGCAAGGTATTTGTAGGAAAATCAGCACAGGCTAGTAATCACAGCCCCAGACGTGCAGGTGACCATGGTCACACCTCAAAGAGCTCTGACCCCGCTGTTCAGACACGGTGTACTCTCCTCCTTGGCAGATTGCATGCATGGAAATCAGGTATTTGTGCAGACCAGCCCCTGGTTTTCCTCAAGGCGCTTTCCAGATGTCTTGGGTTGGCATGAATCATTGATGAATCTTTAGAAACTTTGGCCCTTACAACAAGCAAGGCAAAGATTATCTGGGCTCCTGCTGCCTGTGTCCTGACATGCTTAGGAGAGGTGGGGCCTTTCAAGCTCTCCCACATGAATCACAAAGCTACCAGACCAAGTATAGCCAAACACTTCACTATCAAACTGTTCATATTCAGCAAAGCTCTGAGCATGTGCTTCCACCCTGCTGGCAGCAATACCTGACGGGGTTTGCAGAAAGCCCTGTTGCTTGCAGCTCAGCTCTTGCCCACAGCTGGGCAGCCTCATCTCTGTCCTCTGTTTTTCAGAGCGGTCGAAAACAGCTTATCTGGTAGGGAATACAGTATCCACAAAACCATTAAAAAGCAGTGCCACTTGGAGGAGCACAGCTTTAATGCTGCTCTGCAGAGGTAGACACGTTGCTTATCGCCTGTTCCCCTGGAGTTGTGTGCTGACTTGATAGTTTGGCATGGTCAACAGCAAAGTTCTGGCTATAGCACTCTATCTCCAACCTGAAACTGTTCTGTTTTGTTGTGACTCACATCCACTGCTTGTCCCAGAATAAACAACAAGTAAGATCTGTGGATTGCTCTCCAAACATGTGAGGCGCAGCTTTAAGAGGAGTGTTCTGCTTAGAGAGTAATCATATCCATTTGTTGGGGGATATGGCTAGGGCAAGCATGGAAAGTGCAAAAAAAATTGGTAAAGCTTTAAAAGTCGTGTTTCCCACTACACAATGCCCAAGCCTTTCCCTCACAGATTGACTCACCAGAGAGTTTCACTTGTCTTTGCTAAAGACACTAAGTAGGAGGAAAAACAAGAGACACTTCCACAAATCAGGGGGAAAAAATGTTCTTTTCTTAAGCTGAAATTTCCTGAGTTTGTAAGAACTGGCATTTTGTTTTGAAGTGTATGTCTTTAACAGAAAGTTAGATTCTTGCTTTAAATTGTGACAACTAATGAACTACTTTGTTTGACAAGAACTGAGTTTAAAAATGTTGGGGAGCTTAGATGCTGCAGAGAGCAGGGGAAGTGAAAGCAGGGCTGCTGTGCATTTTGCTGGATAAGCCATCATTCTCTGCCCAGACGTTTTTTTTTTTTTACTGGGCAGAGAAGCATTCGGCCACGTGCCCAGGATTTCCAGACTGCCCATCACTGGATGGGCAGCGACCCTGAAGAATGAGAGGCCTCCAAAACATGTCAGAAATGGTGCTGTGGGGGTGCAGATGTAGGGGGACAGAAGGAATGCTGGCACATCTGGTAGGTGCTGGATTTGCTGTGCCCACGCTCCGTGGTGTCTAGCCCCATGCTCTGCTCGAGCACAGCCCAGGAACCCATGGCCGCTGCCTCCGCGTCACATCCATCTCCCATTAGATCCGCAGAAGCTCCACGAGGAGCAGCGTGTCGCACTGCAGCCGCCTGGACCAGTTTGAGATCCGGACGCTCCTGATGTGCTACCTCTACATCGTGAAGATGATCTCTGAAGGTTGGTGGGTCTTGCTCAGGGCAGGGGGCAGCCAGAAAGACAAGAGGCCATCACCGTCGGTTTTGGTCTGTCAGGGCCTCCTTTTATTTTTCAAAAATCTCGGTGCACTGTTATTTTCTTTCTTTCTTTCAGATACTCTTTTAGCTTACTGGAACAAATTCTCCCCCCACGGAGCTGATCAATGTCCTAGTGCTTCTGGAGTGAGTATCGTCAGGCTGCAATGCAACCACTGCGCCTTTGTGCAGGCGGCACAGGCAGAGAGAAGGCAATGTGAGGGCAGTGTGCCTCGCTGCGGGCAGGCGGTCCTGTGCGACCCTGGAGGGGTCTGGCCAGGGTGTAATGACATGCTCTTCCTCCCTCTGATAGGACACAGGTGTATGTCGAGGGAGCACGGTGACGCAGTTGTGCCCTGTGCTCGGTCCGGACTGTGCAGAGGGTGTCCCACCACCCGTGGGCGAGCAGGGCTCACGGCACGGCCCCCCACCATAACTGGCACAACCTCCGCTTCGCAGTGGGTTTGGTGGAACAGATGGGTGGTGGGACAGGGGTGTGCTGTAGGGTTTGGAAACCGAGGGTGCGAGGTCAAGTAGCTTCTAACTACAAGCCCCAAACCCTCATGCACAGAGGAGAGTCTCTGCAGACAAGGACAGGGTAGATGTTGGGTGTTCGGGATCATTCCTGATCTGCAGAATCTGCACAAGATGCGTGTTTTGTTTTCTTTCTAGGGTGTGTTTATTTCACTTCAGATACGTGGGGAAGAGAAATATCGCCAGGTATTGTGTTCTTCTGTCCGGGGCCGGGGTGGGGGTCCGTCTCCATGCTCCCTGCCACAGCCGCAGCAAGAAGGGACGTGCACACCCATGTTGGGCAAACCCAAGCGGGCAGGAAGGCTGCGGGGCCAGGGCTTTGCTCAGCACCATGCTGCAAGCAGAGTCCCCTCGTCTTAGCACCCTGCCCCTTCCCTCCCCTCCAGCTCCTGCATGAGACCCCCAGGCCCGGGCACTCCTGACAGCCCGCGCAGGTTGGCAGTGTCCCCCGCAGCCGGCTGCAGGTGAGGCACGAGTTGCGTCTCCACTCCCTGAGCAGCAGCACTGCTGTTTCATTAGCTCGAGGGCCACGTGGCGCAGGCGAGACCAGGGTAGCTTGGTCAGTGCTGCTGGGATTGTCTGGGATAAGCCGGATCAGTGCATTGGAGGGAGGCCGGGTCTCCATCCTGGTGCCTCGGGTAACCCTGCAGCGGTGTGGCCACTGCTGCTCGGCCATACCCACAGCCTGCACTTCCCCTTGCAGGGCGCACGACGCCTGGTTATCCAAGCACACGGGAGCCGATAGGAAATCCCAGACGATGCCAGCACTCCGCAGCAGAGCTGGGGGGATGCAGGTGCGGCTCCAGCATCTGGGCAGCTTGGAGACCTCCTTCACACTCAACCACAGTATGTACAGCAGAGCGGGATGGGGTGGTGGAGTATTAGCCTTCTGAAAACTGCGTGTAGCCATTTTCCACATGACGCTTGATGCTTTGGGATATTCAGACTCTGCAGAATTACAGTGGTCACCACTCCTCCCTGCAACATCCCTAGATTGGTGGGGGTGACATCTGAGCCAGCCCCTTAAAAATCACCCCTGGGACTTGTGTGGCTTTTTCCTCTCGCCTATCTCGGCTCAGGTCCTTGGCTGAGTGTGTGTGCAGGTGATGCCTTGGTTTGGGTAGTGAGCAGGGCAGGCAGGAGAGCTGCCCTACCCAGAGACCTGGGCCAGGATCTGCTCTAAGCCTCTCCACGTGGCTGAGTTTTGCCCCATTGAAGCACCTTGCCATTTGCCCTCTGCAGATACGACTTGGACACCTTGTTCTCTGTCTAGTTTTAAAGACAGCGAGATCAAGGGGAAATACTGACATTGGTTTTCTTGGTTGGCGTCAGTCTGAGACAGCTTCTCAGAATGGAACTGGCAAATTCAGCTTCTTGCTATTCTTACCTCATCTCCCAGACCCAGCAAAGTGTAAGGAGAGAGAGACCCTTGTCTGTATCAGCATTGAGATCTTGTGGGAGCTGGAGTGTTGAACACTGTTTCCTCCTGATTTGCTTTCCGTCCGCAGATGCAGGCACCTCAGAAGCAGATATTGTGCACCAGGCATTACTGGAGGGCAATATTGCCACAGAAGTGTGCCTGACAGTCCTGGACACCATCTCTTTTTTCACTCAGAGTTTCAAGGTCAGCATTAAAATCAACAGTATTGTAGAAAAGTGTGCTGTATTTCTGTATATGTGTTGATTTTGGTCATCCTTTCTCTCAGAGTGGCAGATTATGGAAGGCTTTGCAAAAGCAAATCAGTTGCAACTTGTTTATTTTCTGAAACGCTGAGTGTTTCACAGGCTCTCAGAGTAATTATGCACTTACGCAATCTTGCAATAGCTTCAAAACTGCAAGACCAGAGAAAATTATGTGGATGTTATACCATGAGTGTAGGCATTACAAAAATAGAATAAGAGGAAATGTACATCATATAGAAAGGAGGGGCTAGAGGAAAGGGAAATTAAGGTCTCGCTCTCAGAACAGTCACTGTTTTCTACTATAAATTGCCTAGAAGAGGGGCCCACATTTCTTTGAATCTCTGTATGTGAATGTCTCTGGGGGTGAGGCATTCCAGATGTGGTTACCAGTTCAGATAGGACAAGTACCCCTGGTAGAAGTCTTCTCCTCCATGTAGTGATTCACACTCCTGGCAGTCATTGTCATCTACAAGAATTAAAGCCTTTGTGGTGAAGAGAGCCCCAGGCTGGCAGCAAAGTACTGAAATACTGTTGTAGAAAAGCTCTTCCTCGAAGTGTGGTTGGAGGAATCCTGCTCATAGCAATGTGTCTTGCATAATGTCACAAGAACAACTCTGGATTTCAGAGTAAGCACAACGAAGATTTCCTTTTTAGATGTGTTGAACAACATGAAGACAAAGGTCATCATGTCCTCTGTTTCATATCCTTTGCTCTCTTTTGTTACAGAGCAAAAAAGCCATCCTGGTGCATATGTTAAATTACTCTTTAAAAGTCTGGCAACAGCAGAAGGATTAAGATGCAAGAGTTAAAACTTGCATGACTTTTTCAGCTGCCTCTTTTTGAATATGGCAGAACCACAAAACAATGTGATTTTCAAACCACAGGATAGACTGGATTCCCTTCCGCTTCAATGGGCTTCTGCTTTGCTTTTATGGTCATATGGTGTTACCGCACAGAAGTGTGCTCTACACTGCAGCGAAAGTGCTGATGCTGTTCTCACTGATGGAGTAAATTAGTTCAGTTTATAAGTATGGATCCTAAACTTACCCTGCTACAAGATATGTATAGGATGTCAAAAGACAAATCTGAGCCAACCCAAGGATTGCTTGGGCTGGCAATGAGATAGGGACTATTCATCTCCTATTGATACAGGACATCCACATCCTTGCTGGGTGGCCACGATGTGCCAGGCTTCCT
>Ga0065711_1000853_pt1 | contig 53726 bp, 35 predicted proteins | sample Hoacrofraction12_FD_59098 | JGI IMG/M metagenome (GOLD analysis project Ga0065711, IMG submission 59098) | Hoatzin crop microbial communities from Cojedes, Venezuela - Epithelial fraction 12 v2 (version 2) | ecosystem: Host-associated > Birds > Digestive system > Esophagus > Crop | place...
CCGGAAAGTAGTTGTCAGGCGTAATCACATTAGATCTACTAGTTAAATTGTACCCCGGGGGGGGTCAGGGGGGGAGTAGGGGCAAGGGGCCGGCAAGAATTTGCTGCTTTAATAGACATTTTGCTAAGATGGTACAACTTGCATTTAAATTGATTTATGAGTATACACACTGAGGTTTTCACCAGCTTAACCAAGGCAATTAAGAGCCTGATGTTAGCTTAATTGGTTCGAGGTTTACTGCAAGCAAAGCTTAAACGCTGAGATGCTTCTCCAGAAGAACAGCGTGCTGAGTTATTGGTCTGGTGTTTCAAAGGCACATGTCCATGCTAATGTCCTTTGTCCTTGCTGAGCAGATCCCTACAGCAATCAGCCTCGACAAGACACTTGTGGTAACTGAGGATTCCTCCCAGGGTAATCAAGGTCTGTAACACTGAATTAAAGTATTTCAAATAAGATCTGTGTGCCCCAGGTGGAATCAGTTCACCAATGTGACCCCAAGTGCCTGCCATTTTTAGCTGTTATATTAAAACCTCGTGCAGCTAGGAAGCCAAAGTCACATATACCTCGTCTTTTGCAAATACAAAGCCAGGAGAGTGTCAATATCTGAGTTAATATCCTGAACCATAATGTAGAGAGGCTTCAATAAAAGCTTTTGATTTAGCCCATCTGACTTGGTAACTTGATTTTCTTGTTCTTAATGAATTCTTTCTGTCCTGCAAACAACTTCCCTTTCCCCCAGTAAAACATAAGTACCTTAAACAGCTGTGAACTGAACCACACACATGCTAGCAGGAGTGAGCACACCAAGCGGGAGAAATAACATCTCTTGCTCCACTGATCAGGAAGCCAACCTGAACAGGAGCCAAGCCTTTCACAAACACGCCTTTACTGCTATTTCACAGAAACTGCTATATAGTAGTATGCTAAGTGAAATCACTAAGCAGGCATTTCTCAACTTCAACAAAATATTCTTAACCTCAAAACATTATCTGTGGAGCTAATATACAGTCTACACATGAGACCTCCTCTCACCCTAAGACACCCTTCTTTGCTAATTAGAAGCATTTTCCTGAAAAAACTACTATTTGACACTAAGCTGAGTAGAAAGAAGCTCTTAGTGTTGGTCTTGTAAAACCAAGGGTAAAGAAAACTTTGTTAAAGTCAAATTTCATTTGATCTCCTTAAAAATTCACCCATGACCACTATCTGATGACTATTTCCCTTGAAAACATGTTTCAAAGAGAATCTCATCTGATTTCACTCTGCTTGGGAAGACAACGGTAGTATACTGGTGGGAACAAGGCTTTACTTACACCCAGGCGTGCTGAAAAATGAAATAGCTCTTAAGGGGCCACTTCTGGAGATACTTCTAGAAAAGTCCTTAAAGACCTCCAGCACTTGCAAGATTGCCCATGCAAATTTGTACAATCTCAAGTAGCTCAGAAAAAGAATTTGCTTTTTCCATATCTTGCTCTGTACCGTCGATCTATTTAGAGATCTCATATGCAAATACACACCCATCCTTTAAGTACTCCTTAAATAGAGCTGCATATTTAGCATGAGCCAACACATTTGCCTCAGCTCCATATATCTTCTAGCAACCAGGAGCATGAGTTAAGACACCAATGACATCAACACACAGGCTTTACTGAACCAGTTTGTAGGTGCTGATAGAGGAAGGAAACAGAACTAAAGCAACCAGGGAGGAGGAGTTGATCGGAGGTAAACAAGCAGCCTGTCTGTCCTCAGGCAGGCCAGGGAGATGAGGATACAACCGTTAACCACCACGCAGACAGTGCCAGGAAAGGACAATCTACATGTCCATAATAAAGAAGTTTTGCCATTACTCTGCATTGTGTCATAGTAAAAGCAGAAATACAGCTTATACTCAATTATCAACAGTAATTGTTTTTGCAATTATCATTTCAGATTTTATACTGATGTTTGGTCTCACCCAGTGAGCCAGTCCCACGCTCCCACCCCACGCTCAGAAAGCTCTCCTTACCATAAGGTTATTTTGAGGATTTATTGTGTTTCTACCACTCTGATGTTGGAAGTATTACTAGACCCCTTTGCCTTTCTGTTTTTCTTCATCCTCGTTATTTAAGGGAACCTATTCCACCTGATCCAGGCAAAAACCTTCCATTTAGCAGGTGCAGATAAAAGTTAATTTGCTCATTTCAAAGGGCTTCACAAAAACACAACTAAAAGTATATCCTGCCAATTATAGTTGCATTCTCAGAACTGCAAACAGGTGAGACAGAAACAGGGATAAGACCCCCTACACCAGATTCCTGTCCACGGCTAGAATCCTGCCTCCTGCCCAGTGCCAGCACACAGAGAAAAGCAGAGAAGACTTCTGCAGAAAGAGTGATGGAGACTACCGCTTCATAACATGCTGCATGAACTTCTCATCACCTGCTGTTACCCCAGACTTGTGTTCTCAGATGTGCTGTTTCAGACCCACTTTTCTGAAGATAAAACCATTTTAATTTGGAAAACATCGAGTTCTTTCAGCAACCCCAGAGCTGACAGAAGCATAGGAGGTTGGCAAGTCCTTGGGCACAGCCTAGGTGTGTTCTCAACCACCTTGCACGAGCACTGGCTTGTGGGATACATGGTAATCACAGGAATCTGACATGAGATTCTTAACAAGTGCTACTGAAAAGGACTGTATCTCGTATGATCATGTGGTATGGTATTCTGCTTACTAGAATTGCTTACCAAGCTAACCACGTGCTTTAAAAAAAAATAAGTTTTGTCTTTTATTTTAATTTTAGCTTTGTTTTTCCTGCTGTTATGCCATCTGAGAGCAACTTTGCAAGGAAACCTCTGCACCGGAGAGCAGAGAAACTTATCAGAACTTATCTTTTTATGCCACAGAATCATGAAGGTCTCCATAATGTACTCCCTTTAGTAATGATCCATATAGCTACGAGGCAATTTCCAGGCTTGAGTCCAAGCACAGAAAGCTTAACACTTCTGTATTAACCTTTAGCACAGCTCTTACTATGCCGCACTTCTCAGCCCACACAGTTTTCCACCGAGAGTCACAATTCTCCTAGATCAACAAGAAAAAAGCCAACAAACCTGAGTCCTGCTTCCTTTCAGGCAAAGCCTTAGTTCAAAGGTGGGTTTTAGCACCATCTGGAGATTTACAACCAGGATTTCACCAATTTCTTCATCCTTCACAGCTGGGAATGATCTCATGGTGGTTTTTAATTTTTACCTGGGGTAATCAATGACTTTCCACTTTATCCCTAAAAAGAGACTTTGAATTCTTTAATTTTAAGCTATTTTCCGATTTTGTTCCGAATGCTTCATCTAGCAACCAAGTGAAAAGGAGCACTCAGCACAGATTTTACTTAAAACCTGCCTACTCCAAGAAATATTTTGTGTCCAGCTTGACATCTAATGTTTAAAGAGCTGCCTTGACAGCATGTGAATCAAAGGAGGAACTATAGACTGGGAGATGGGAACAGAAAGAAAACACACCAGCGTTAATAGTATGTCCCTAAATCTGTGACACTTCAAGAGACATGGTCAACTCCGCTTTTTCCAAAGTACACAATGAAATCCACTTCAGATGTTTTTAAGAAAGGATAGTTAATCACTGTCCATGAGTGCAGACAAAGAACCTTTTCTGAGACATTTTTAGCCTAGTTTCCAAACGAAACCACACCTGTGTAGCCATGCTGTCTATGTTGGTCATCCCAGCCCAATTTTCCAAAGATTTTTCACAACAGTGGGCTAAATTTTAACTAAGTTTAACAAAGGAGTAGATGTTTTGTAGGTAGGTAACTATCTCTTGAGTCTCCTGAAAATCACAAGCGGGACTGAGGAATGAGACCTGAACTAGCACACACCAGAGAAAAAGCCTGACCACCTTGTTACCCTTTTTATTTCAGCAGTTGCCCAGCTAAACCTCGCTCAGCAGCAGTGTGCCGCCTCCTGGCTTGCCACTAGCTACAGGATGAAGGACAGCACTGGAGGTGTCAGGAGGATGAGACTTTAGGGGACACTGGGTGGGGGCAGAGCAGTTTGAAGACTCACATAAAACCCAGGCTTGGTCAGCTTCAGTGTTTCTACTGTCCTGTGGTACAGCCCCTCTTTAATAAACCAAAGGTTTTATATAGATACGTTAGCTCCAGGACCTGTGAAACATCAGATATCACAGGGCTCACCAAGACAAATGACAAGCACTGCCTAGGCCTAATGTATTTGCTTATCTGCACTTGTCTTCCTCCTTCTGGGCCTTTAAAAAAAATAAAAAATGCAGTGGTCTCCTTTGCATCAGCTTCAGAAGAGCGATCAGTTTAACAGCACTGAAATTAACCTTTCTAAGTATTCTCTTCATTAAAGGGCATGAGGCATTTAAGGGGGGGAATAAAAAGTATCAGGTAGACTTCAACTTGCAGGACTGACAGTCTGGCCATCAAATTCCCCTCCAAAAATTAGAACTCAGATATATATTTGGTACCAAGTTGTTTGATGACTTTGTCCTTAAGGACTGTCCATTAGTACACTGTAATAGCTGATAGTTCACAAGCATGCTCCAGCCATTTGCTAAACACCGTGTACAAGAGAAACGAAGCACTGAGTAAGGGACTTCCAGCGTGTGGGAGCTCTGCTTATGTCACTGAGTACCCTCAAGCAAGTCAAGCTGCTTTTGCATGCCTCAGTTTCTCTACAACTAGAAGTTCTTAACAAGATCTCCTGAGCTGTGTTACAACTTAAGGGATGTTGGAGGAGATCTGCTCCAGTTCCCCATGAAAATTAGGTCCTGACTGAGGTTAAGCAGCATACAGGCTGCAGGCATAAACTATTATAAACCAGTCAGGGATAGGCTTGCAACAGTCAAGCAGCACATTGCAGGCACGTCGTTCCAAGAGATGGGTCTTTCCAGTCCCCTACATTTGCACATCACATCAGCAAGCATTCCTGTGCTTCCCAGCTCCTGATGGAAGTCCCCTCAATGGCGACAGCAAAACCAAAGTACAGACCTCTTCCCTTTTCCTCCATGCTACAGGCACTTGGACTGGCACTTCTGCTTGTCTCTGGGCACTTGCAATGTGGGCCCCACACACACTTCCACAGACTGCCTGTTTTCCAGAGAAGAAAATAAAATTTCCTTCCTTGAAAATAAAATTTTCATTTCTTGAATGCCAGCGCGGTAGCTCATGGGGAGGGAGGTACGATCCGTGCACTCTGCCACACTGGCCCACTACAGAGGACAGCCCTACCCAGCGCAGGCCATTGGCCATGTTAGCATCGCAGCATGCCAGGAGAGCCCCTGCCCTAGCTCAGCCACTGGTGGACAACAGCGAGTTGAGAACATTGACCTTCAGGAGAAGAGGACAACACGGGAGACCTGAGCTGCAGCTCCCCAGAGACACACTGCTGGTGGGCAGGTTTGGAGCTGGGATGGCTCAACCATTCCCTCATCCTTCCTTGCTTCAGTTTTCAACTAAATCCAAGCAGCCTGTTGTTTTAGTGCACCCAGTTCTCCCTCAAAAAAATGCTTTATGAACACTTTGCATAATCAATACAATTTTCTGTTTCCTTCAAAAAGATTTGGCCAGCATCACAATGAGAAATTGAGGTCAGTTCATGAAGTTCACTATCTATAAAAGAAAGACATCATCTTCAATAAATATTAGTGTACAGTGACTGCTCTGGCAACCTCTGTTGAACTGCCATGGTATTTACAGCACATATTTAATTTGCAGGTTTGTCCATTTTCCCGTAAGACTTTTTAAATAGGTATCTAATATTTATATCTGCATATACAGTACTTTGCTGGAACTGATTAAGCATTTATAATGAGACAACAATAAAATGCATTTACTTTATTTGGTCTACTAACTGTTCCATCTTGAATGATTTAGTATATATTGTAATTTCTGTTTATTAACACTGTTGTCTGCCTGCGAGTTACCACAACAGGTTTGTTCATTACTTATAGCATGTTACCAGCAGGTATAAACAGGGAATTCTAAAAAACACTCCCCGTGTGAGGCAAGGAAAAGGAACAAGGTCAAGATGCTGTTGCAGGTCTTGGAAAAATCATGTTGGTTTATTAAAGTCATAATCCATGCTGTGAACTTGTATCAGCACAGCTCTTCAGATGCACCAGCTCTTGAGTAAAAATAAAATGCCCCTTGCCACAAATTCAATACTGTGTGCACAAACAGTTGTGCACATCAGCATCCGAGTATTTCTGGCCTCTCTGGGGGCAGAGATGGAAAATCTCCCCCTGCAAATATTTTTGCTGCTAATGCGTTCTCTAAGCAAGAGAACAGCACGAAGCTGTGTGACTCACCAGGCCACCGCATGGAACTATGACACAAATCATACCTATTGCCTGTGATCAATCCATTGAGCAAACATCTCAAAAGAGACTAAAATAGAAGTAGGAAAATGAACAAACTGGAGGCAGGACACCAGGCATTCAGATGCACTGCCTTTAATCACTGGGCTTCTCATCTCATGGCAGAGAAAGATAAGAAACAAACAAATAACAAACTCAATGTTCTACACAAATGATGTTAAAATCCTACATGATTTAACAGAATACAGTAATATAATTTTGGGGGTGATTCTGAAAGACTATAGACTGATTTCAGGGGAGATATCTCCATATGGGTTTCCTGAGTAAGGCCGTGAGCCCCTAGAAATTGCCCCTGTGCCAGGAGGTCATTACTAAAGCAACCTCTGTTCTAGGGACAGATTTCCACAGACTTACAAACATCGCCTTGCTCCAAGCGCTGCTGCAGAGGTAACCTGGATGATAAGGGCATGGGCTTTACAGGGGCACAGAACACAACAGCTGATGCTTGGAAATGGATTTCCCACCTTTTTCTTTTCTGACCTGGAAACAGATTCTCATGACCACAGGACACTTGCAAGTCAAAGCCCTGGGGTTTTGCTGTCTCCTCTTATCTGCAGCCCTTTCCTTTCACCACTTCTCTGGATCCTGGCTTGCCACCAGGAACTTTGCAATACTTCCCCTCTTCCACTAGCAGTTGTGCCTCTGCTTTGCCTGCTCTGGGACAAGGAGCCAAACATCTTGGTCCAGCCAGCCCCTCATGAACGGTCCTCGTCTCTGAGGCAAAAGATGTTCTAGCCAACTGGCATTATGAAAACGCAATGAAGGGACTTAGAACAGTGGGTTTCAGGGATCTGGAGGAAGAAAAGAGATAAGAAGGAAGAGGTGACCCAGGAGGGTACCACAAGGCAAGAGCAAGGCAGAAGAAAATGTCTTCTGATAGTGACAGGCACAGAAATTAAAGAGCAGCATCAGAGCAGGAAGAACATTGGCAACAAAGACAGCTAAAGGAAGGGTATATTGCTCCTGGAGAAGGCAACTTACAGGACTGGAAGCAAACATTACTGGAGAAGCCAGACCAAGGACCAGGTTTATTTCTGCCCTGTGGAGTTTCCCTTCTATTTCTTGTGACACAGCAGCATCAGCAGTCGCCACCAGCCGAGCCACGCTTGTGCGATTCACCCCAGTCACAGCCCACCAGCAAACACACCACGTGCAGGTGGGCTGCCACTCAGCCTGGGGTCTGCTCTGCAACTGCTTGGGGACAATTGTGCCCTTTCCAATCTCTGACTCATTAAACAACACATGGTAACTGCGTTATACAAGCACATGTTAAAACACAGTAACAGCCGCTGCAGCTTATAAGTGCTGACGCCAGATAACTGCTTTGCTCATTTTTTACGAGGATAGCTGCCCAGGAGTGCTTATTCTAAATAAAGGACCCGTAGGAGCAAGGCTTCAGAAGCATATGGTCAGTGTAAAGTGTTAGAAGTTTTTTGCTGAAACGTGTGTATAATGATCACCTTCCTCTGTCCCAGAAGCCAGCTTAGCCCAGTTACTCCTGCCCTGAAAGAAATATTCATTTTAAAGTGCATGGCAAGAGAGAAGATTTAATAGGCAACCTGCAGCTGGGCACCAGCATCCTGCAACATGTCAGTGGGAGATGGGCTTATGATGCCTCTGGGTAGTCTCTGAATTGGCCTTCACGTGATTTGAAAAACACATGCTTTTTCCTAACTGCCACTTGGCTTTGTTACTTTTTGAAAGGAGCAGAGCTCACCAAGAGTATGGGAAAGGGAGTAGACCCAATGTTTTCTGTCATCTAAGATTCTGAGGAACAATTTTTAACACCCCCTTTTTTCATAGATTTCAGAGGCATATTAAGACATTTTGCAGATGAACATTTTTCAAAGTCACCAGGGGAAAAAAACGCAAAACAACAACTTCTCATTTGAGTAAAAAATCCCAAATACGACAAAAAACAACCGCAACTGCATGTTCTACCCAAATCCCCAAAGGTAACGAGAAACAGTCAGAAAAAGGGTAAAATGATAGCATTGACATTTTAGGCACAGCACAGAAAAATGTTTGAAGATTGGCCACAGAATATACAAAGACAGAAATGAGAAAAACTAAGGAGTGTTGCTCGCTTTCTCATCTACCCTTGCAGAAAAGCTGTAGGCTGTTCAGAAAGCAGAGCATCCCCCATTTGGTCACTCTAGGGCAGGCATTACAGGATTCAGCTCCTCGAGTCACACGATTACAAATGTTGCGGCTGCCAACACTAATTTTCCAGTGCTTGCAACTGCAAGGAAACCTTCATAAAGCATTTCATTTTTTTTTCCCAGCTTACTACATCTGTTTTGTTACAATTCCACAAAGAATTAGAAAAAAACTGTTCTGTGCCAACAGCTGTCTATAAATGATGTATGAGTATTTATATATGTGTGGTCAGAGTTGTCTGGAGCCAGCAAGCAGCCACGCTGCCCACAGAGCTCTGAGATGCTTCCAGATAAGTATTAATAAAGCAAGGTATAGTAGCATTATCATTATTTTCAGCTTTATTTCTTTAATTTAATTTCGTGCTTCACTTTTGTTTTGTTGGTGTTTTGTGCACCGGAACATTTGTAATCATTCATTATTCTGGTTGATAGAGAATGCATAATGTTTTAGGAGTGATATGACATTTACATTCACTTATGAGTTATTAGATGTCTTCTTATAAGAGATGAAGAATGTCAGATCTTGACATATTGTATTTTGCATATCAACTAAGTTTCCTTTGTAGCTTCCTCAGTTATTCACTATCAGTCCTCTTACCCTGGGATAGAAGTAATCACACTGACTTCATAACAGGTACAGAAATAATAATTACTGCATCCATCTAATAACTTACATGCTGCATGTACAATACAGATGTAAGACATGATTCTGCATCTTTGTGCATATGATCATTGTCTTTAAAGTCAATGAACTTACTACTCCTGTGAGAAAATACTACTCAAAGTTGTAAAAATAGGTCCTGAATGTATTGTAAAGTAAAATTATAGTACTATTTAATTATCAGTTATAAGCTGGAGCCTACAGTGTAAAGAAATGGGTAGCTTTCTCACTTAATAAACTATTACTGTCATTACCAACCCTGAAAATGGTTATTAAAAACCTTAGGCACCCACTAGTTATCTGCAGCCCGCGGTTCACAGCACCTCCACATCCAGGGCAAGCCAGTAACCCAGCGCACCCCGAGAACTCGCAGTGCATTCTGCAGTGGAATTAGCCCCAAGACAAAGCAGTGTCCGGTGCTGCGCAGGTGCTTTGGGGGGACAGCAGCCATTTGCCAATTAAGGGATGCCTCCATTCTGACAAGATCCAGTAAGGAGGGGTTAGAGACCCCTACAGATATCTGCATGCCAACCTCCTGTCTCAAAGCCTGGGAAGTGGCATTAGAGTGTCTCTAGCTGGCATCTCTTATCCCGTCCAAGAAACCCACTTCTGAAAGAGATTTCTGTTTCAGTCCCATGTTCTTTCAATTGTACAAAAAGCCGCACTATAAAACTCCCTACAACTTGTCTATACAGTGTCTGCCTTCTCCTGTGGGTTAAGCTGCATGAAATTTTCATCAGAAGCATTTAAACACATTGTGGCAGGAAGCAAAACTGCACGCAAACGCAACACCCTTTTCTCTCTCTGTCCCCGAATGGTGCGTGGAGGGAGAAGCAGTGTTTCAAGTCGAACTGTGTATCACCACTGACTGAGCGAGACTGATAAACCAGCTCCCTTCACACGCTCACTCTGGAGTGCCAGAAGACAGGCAACACAGACACAAGCCATTATTCCATGTCAAGTAATTTTCTACAACCTGCTCAGCGGCTACATGTCTTTGCTTTAAGCCACTGCTCCTCCTAAAAGGAGCATCAGAGCATCCCTTCCCCAGGCTGTGGGATGCCGTAAGCACTTTCACGTTGCATTCATCAGACACAAACATGACAAACAATGGGATGAAAACTGCTGGTGAAAACAGCAGGCAGACAGAGCACTGACGGAAGGAAAGACTGCACAGAGGAGGAAGAAATGCAGCTATGCGGGATAACATTCTTGTCAAGCAGGTTACGTCCAGGTAATCCCTCTTCACTGCTATTTAGACATTGAAAAGGCTTTGCTCCCCAAGTCAGTATTGGCAGCAGCTCTCCCTAATTTCGTACCAAAAGGTGGCAGCACTCTAACCACCTTTAATTTAATTGTCCCTGCTCCTGCTTCTATTTCCCAAGGTGCTGTAGAGAAAAGGACCCATGAAGCACAGCTTTCAGGGTCAAGCAAAGATTTCCACGTGTTCCCACGAACTTACACCCCATTAAATTAACTTCTCCCCTTTCATAGGTTGCTTGGGGTTTTTTTGAAATTATTATTGTTGTTTAGAAGAACTTCGCAAGCAACCTTATTCAACCAGATGCTACATTGCATCCACAGACTGCAAATTTGGAGCCTGTAGGTTCAGAGAACACAAGAAGGGTGGATCATTCAATAAAGGAGCAGAAACAGTAATGCAGATAAGCTATTACCACTCTTTCAAAGTGAAATGAAATTAAACCATCTCAAAAACTTCGTTATTCAATATGAAAGAGATCAAGAGCAAGCATCGTTTAAAAACCAAACAAACAAAATCCTTAAGTTATTTTGAAGAGACACACCAGTCCAAAACTAGAGAGCAGCCCAAGCTGGTTAAGCAGACATCTCACCACAAAACATCTCTAAATTCAGATTTAGCTAGCAGGTAAGGAACAACCATGTGTAATACTGAAACCTAGGGTGAAAGGATAAGTGGCACACAGATTAACAGTACCTGCCCTAACAGCACCTCAGTTAGCGTCAGGAAGATCACCCCTCTGACTGTGCGGGAGAGGGAGGGGGGTGACACAAATCATAACACCTTGGTGTCACACCATCTGAGACATTCATGCAAAACAGGAGAACAATCCTAAGCTCCAAATGGTTGATTTTTATACTTCTATTAATACATATCTCCATTCAGAGAATCATTGCTTTGTCCTATTTGTTGTTGGTTCATTTTCTACTCGGAAGCAGCAGGAGCAGTCCCAGGCCCAAGTAAAATTTCTGCTCAGTTGTTCAGTCAGAGGACTAAACAATAAATTCGGCTCTATTTTGTTCACAAATTGAGTTCACAAATTGTGCTTGAAGAGTTTAAGGTGAAAGCCTGACCTTGTTGAAGTCAGTAGGTGTTTTCTCCACTGCCTACTAAAATATATATGTGGATTTCTGAACTAACGTTGTAGGGAAAACAGATCTAGGCCAAGGATTTCCCCAGAGTTTATTTAGTTTTAACATTAGCTACTTACGGCCTGTAGGGCTTGATCAGTCACCCAATAGTACATTTGCACCCACATTTGTTACTAGAGATGTTGCAAAACTGTGCAAAACCTACCAAGATTACACGATGGGCACCCCAGTGCTTCTCATACAGATTTTGCACATACAGTTGCATGTCATTTCTTGTAATTCCCATTAATATTCATATACTTTTCTCACAGAAGTTCTTGCAAACAATATCTACTTCTATGAATGCTGATGAGGAATGGACAGAAAGCATCAGAAACAACTTAGTGGAAAATTTGTTATTTTGATTGGAGAAAGTGTTCACACACATCTCCACTATCTTCATTCAGGCATACACTTGCAGAAGGCATCCTTTCTCTATTATTAATTGGTTTTAGTTTCCTGTGTTTACAGAAGCTACCTTTTTGCCTAGCAGTACAAGAAGCAAGGCAACATGACACCATTAGGAATAATTACGTCTCAGCTTTTGCACACAAATAACTTATTACCCTGGCAGCTGAAGCAAAATATGTCAGTCAGATATCTTTACTGCCAAGACCCTACAACTTCCCTCATCAAAAGCCTAACAGGCAGGATCTGATTGCTGCTTGCAACCTATGACTGACAAGGGATTCGTGTTAGCACTTTAGTAGCAACTGATGATACACTGCAAAATATTTTACCCTATTCTACATCCCTCTGAGATCATCACCCAGACATTTTGAAGCAAGTCACTCCTCTCAGGTTGCTAACACACCATCAAAAGCTTCTGAGAGATCACTCAGGAATAAAAGATCCTGTGCAGCAGGATCATTATCTTGCAAAGAATTGGAAGAAAGAAATTGGAGGCTGGTTAAGCAAGGTCATCAGCGCTTCTGGGCAGGGACCTAACCAGCATGCTGGGCAGCCTTACATTACATGTGCTGTTGTGACAGATGCTTTTCAGCCATCTCTTGAATAACTATAATTTATATCAGCCATTTTACTCACCCTGGAGAACTTTAAGTTAACTTACATCCTCTGGGGCTCTGGTTCTGACCTATGTTGGGACATGATTCCCAAACATGTCTTAGCACATGCTGAAATAGTCACCTGTCAAGGACAGGTATTTTGAACCACAGTCAATTAGCCATGTAGCCTCCTGTTGTCCAGCCACAAAGAAAATGGATGATAACCAAACACCTGCAAGGGCTATGCAGCCAGGAGCACAGGAGGCGGCAAGAGCAGTGCAGGTCAGCTCTTGCATGCATAAGAGCAGTTCATTAAAATGAATTGCATCATGCATAATCAGAGAGGCAAATTTATGATGTATGGGCAGTGCCTAACTTTGAGATCTTGACTTTGCCAACTTACTAATGCCCTCAGCTGAGTTACTCAAAGTAAAAGCTGAGAAGAACAAATATCCTACAGTCCAGCAGTACTGATTTCTCACACATGTAATCAGCAGGATTTGGATCTTCAGATCCACAGCAAGTTCATCAGTTAACCTGTAATGAGGAGCAGTACAAAGCTGTTAAAGCTCTCAGGGACCTCCAGTAGAGAGGGAAGGATATGGTGATTGTCAGGCATTACGATGCAGCAGATACAAATGCCTGATTAATGGCTCCAGCTCCACGTGTATCAGATACGTCTTCCCATCCCCAGCCTCTCCCTAAAGTCCTCATCAGCTCCTGCCCATCTCCTCCTCCTCCTCCATCCTCAGCAGCTTCTCCCAAACCCCCTCCCACCTCCAACACCTACTTTTTTGCCCACAACTTACACCTATTCTCCCTTTTTCTCTACTCTTTCCCAATAATCAGACACCAAGAGGTTGACTTTTTTGGCAGCTTCCTCCACTCTTTGGAACAAAAGGTGTTTCCAGCCACCCAGAAGCTCTAAGTCTAAAATGAAAGTCTAAAAAAGCCTTAACATGCACTTCATCTATTCCTTGTGCTTGGTGTAATGCAAATGCAGCCCCTTTTGAGAACGCATTGTTCTCATGCAGCTGTCACAGTTCAGTTGCTGTATCCATGGGCTAAGCACAAGCTTCCACTCCGTTCATGCTGTATTTTAATGCTGTACTTGGACATTTCCCAGTCTGTACATTCTCCTCCTGTACCACCCCAGGGGTCTTCTACCAAATTCCACTAGGCCTTTGATGGAGAGCAGCCAGACTGCTCATTAGCCCGCTACGAAGCTGCTCATCAGTCCCACTCCCAAGCTCCCCATTACTGTGGTGGGATAGCTGCAGTAATTGGGCTGCGTATTTTTCAGGCCTGGATTAACATTGCTTCAGCCAAAGGCTAATGGCTCGTCCTGCAGCATATCTCACTGCATCTCCTCGATGCCAACGAAATCGCGGTTTTGTCACCGTATTAGGGTTCATCCCGTTTATTTGTCAGGCAAATGGAAGAGTTTTAACTGTGTGCTCAGTGACCTTTGTTTTCAGCCCTGCTTCTTGCCTCGCCTGCGCTGGGAGGAGGGCGAGAACAGGGATAACATGTCCTGCTCTAGAAACAACACCCAGTAGCTGCTTAAGGTCAAGACAACTATGTTAGAGGATTAAAAGCAAGGTTCAGACCTGGCCAGCAAACATTTAAAAGCTTTGAACACCTGTTACAAAAACAATTTCACATAAATGGTGACAGCACGGGGGGGATGCTGTCATTTAAAGCAGCAGCTGCTTCTTTCCACCTGTGTTTTGTAACAGCCCTGGAAAGCCAGGCTCTTGCTCCTGCTCTGCCTGAGCTCTGCACACACCGAGGAAAAGCCCTGCCCTGCCTTGCCGTGCCCTCTCCTGCCACAGCCATGGACCAGAGACGATGAAGCAGACTCCATGCTGGGGCTGGACACAGCCCCCTGCTCCTCCCTGGAGTTCTGTCAGCAGCAGAGCCACATTTCATTCAAAAGCAGCTGGGATCCACAAAGTAGGCAAAACTCAGGAGGAGCCAGAAAGGACATGAAGGATCTGTAAATAAATCCGGTCCTGCAGAGCACGGCAGCAGCAGGGTCTCTGCTAGGCTGCTTCCCCATCCTCACCCAGGAGGGCTCTGGGCTGAGGCATCTCCCCCAGCCCCACAGCCACACACGGTGGCCTGTGTCACCCCGGGGTGACCCCTCAACCCTGTGTCTCCACCAGGTTAGACTGTTTGATACTTTCTACAAGATCAGGGTGACCAGACAGCAAGCTTAGTGCCACCTGCGCTGGCCCACACCCCAGAGAGCACGATGTGGGCCAGGGAAAATAACCCCTCCTAATACCAGTAAGATCAGAGTCATCAGCCCTCACCTCCAGTCCAGTTTGTGCTTATGCTCAGAGCCCACCGTGCTCTGCAAAACCTCTCTGGTCACTTTTGCTGTTTGCAGACTGTCCGTCTACAAGATGACAGAAACAGCTTACTGCCAGCTGGTTTGGTAAGAAAAGCAGGTGGGGTGCGATGGGATCCAGCGCTGTGAGCCTGCTGCCCCAGGGACGCAGCTGGACTCCAAGCATTCAGGACACTTCTGCTTTGGCCAGCCTTCGTTGCTAGGAAAAACCCATCTTCCACAAATGACTGGAACATCAGTGGAAAAGCTCTGAAGCCCAGCTGTAGCAATATGCAGAGCTGGTTCAAAAGAATATTCATGAGTACTTTATTTTCTTTATCCAGCTCAAACTTACAAGTGAAGTTCACTAAAGTGTCTTTCTATGTGGCGAGGAGAAGCAGCAAATGCTTTGTGCTTCATGAGCTCAGGGGCGCTGGAGGGTCACAAATTCTGAACAACTTAAAATTCTAAAACCCATCAAGCTAAAATAAAATTGCTTGCAGGGGTACTGGACTGTTTGTTAATCGGAAGGATCAGAGCAGTGGAGTTTGCCATTTCCTCTACAGCTGCACCCAACAGCTGGTCAGAGAAGGAGCAAAAAACTTCCTATCCCATAATATTTTCATTTGTCACTGAATACCCTCTGGGCTTTCAACCTTGGACTCGGCTTGTGAACTGCACAGGGCTGCTTGGGCTCATCAGCTGCCCCAGAGCCGAGGCAGAGCGCTCAAACCCACCTTCAGAGGAGACTCCCACAGTATGCAAGAGCATGGTGAGAAAGATGACAAAGCGGCCACTGAGTGGGACGGAGCTGACTAGAAAGGTTGAAGTTCTTAAGTCTAACCTCCACTGAGCATGATGCACTTCTTCCGTTACTAGGAAATGCACTGATTGCACTGAAGTTTCTCAAAATATGTAGGAAACTGGGTTTGCTGAGCTGGAACTCAGCTGAAGGCAGGCACATAAGAACATAACAAATGTATTAGAGATATTTCCGCACATTTGATTTAAAAAATCCCTGTGCTGCTCATGCTCAGCCCATTCTCTACTGCCATGCAAGCAATGTTAGCATATGGAAGGCACAGAGGGTAGGATGCAGGGATAACAAGATGCCTGAGGAGCAAAACTATGCCAAGGAAGCAGCACTGCCAGAGCTGGTACAATGCAAAGTCACCCCAGATCGGAAAGGACTTGGTAGGTTGGATGTCATGCTGTACCTTCACAGCAGTGTTGATACAGGGCGCATCAACAGCGCAGGCATGTTTAGGCTGCATCTAATCTACCAAGCCTTACGGGCTGCAGCCTGTTCTGTGTAGCTTCGCATGGGTGTTGGAAGCCCACCATTCGTTCCTTGCTTTGTTTTCCTTGGCACAGTGCTAGACAGGTCCCAAGTCTGTGAGCACATCTCTGTTCTTCAAGTAGGAAAAGAGACATACCCTGCCCTGCCTGCTTCCCAGCATACCTCATGTGCCACACCAGCACACCCAGCACAGAAAGCATGCTCCCCTGCAAGCCGGCCTAAGGCCCCACAAAAAACACCTCACCACTCTTGACACATACATGCTGTAAGGGGCCTAACAGAGACAAGGGTAGTACATAGACTGAGGTTCACCCTCAGTCTCTGGGTGATTGTTTTGTGCCAAGAAGCCTCACGTGGATTAGAGATATAGTGACAGAGCAGATCCACGCTTTACAGCTCGCCTTCAGAGGGGCGTGTGTGCAGATGGAAAGGAGTGACAAATTTCTGCAGAACAGGCTCCTCTGGCAGGCTGCTACTGAAAAATGGAGGCAGCTCAAAGCAGATGAAAGGAGATGAATTGACAGTCAAAGTCCAGAGGAGACTGTCAAAGGAGCTTGATAAATACAACCCATCATAGCATCTGGGGCATGTGAATGAAGGACGTGAAAGCACATTGTCTAAAAGTCAGCTATCCTGAATGCAGCCGGAGAACTTTATGCAACTCCTGCACTCTGCCACCTGGCTCTGTTTCCCAGTTTGTCCAGTGGAGGAAGCAAAGCAGCTTTCTCATCAGGTATTTCGCTTCTCTCCATAAGCCCCTTTCCAAGCATCATCCGCTTTCCTGCTGTAAGAAGCAAGATGGGAACATTTATTTTGCTGTCTGCGTTTCTGTTCTCCCACCAACAAGCCTCACTGAGAGAGGTCCCCTGTGCCCAGCATGGTCCTCAGTAATTGCCCAGCCTGTCTCTGGGTAAATCCTGTCATTACTCTCAGCTGATGCAAATAATTAACAATGTCCTACATGGGAATACTCTCTATCAGTCACCTCTGCATAAACTAAGAAGGTCCCAGTAAGAAGAGGGTCTGTATGTATTAGCAGAGGACAGATAATAAAACTGTTTGTTCATAGTCCCTGGACAAAGAAATCCTGCCCAAGTGGTGGTGTGGCCAGGCAGGAAGGGAAAGCCTGTGTGACTGCGCTGGCCTCACTACCAGCACCTGGAGTGGAGATTGCTTATTCTCTCATATAATGTTGGCTTGGAGATGGTACTGGGAAAAAGAGGGCAGGTGAAGAAGATGAAGAGCCATCAACATGGCTGGCAGATACTTGAGGAGGTTCCTGGCCTGCAGCAGGGAATGACTTGGAGCCCAGAAGCAGAGGTGACAGACAGAGAAAGACCCACAAGGAACTTGTTCCAACCCAGTGTCTGGTTTTATATGCATGAACAGGCAAACAACCCTGGCAAACTGACATGCCACCTGATAGAAGGGCACCTCATGTGCCCTTCTGATGAAAACCAACAGCTTCTAGCACAGTCCTGGGGCCTGACCTGCACCTATCGAGGCACAGCTCAGCACTCTCAGAGGACTGTAGCTAAGGCAGGGACCCAAACTGCATCCAAGGACAATACGGTTGAGGTAGGGACCCAGACAACAACAAGTACAGTAACTGCCCCACACTGGGCACCAAAAACTATTGTGGCTTAGCCTCAGTTGGCAACAAAGAGCCATGCAGTTGCTCTTTCACTCTTGCTCCCTCCCCAGGGGGATGGGGAGGAGAATCAGAAGGAAAAAAGGCAAAACTCACAGGCTGGGATGAAAACAGTTTAACAAAATAGCAAAAGGAGAAAATAGCAATAAGGCTGATAAAAAGAATACGTACAACATGCAATGTTCTCACCACCTGATGCTGAGCTTGCTCCTGAGTAGCAAAATCCCTTTCCTTCAGCCAGCTCCCCACTTAAATACTGAGCCTGACATCCCGTGGTATAGAAAATCCCCTTGGATTGGCTGGTTTGGGCCAGCCCAACCAGCTTCTTCTGAAAATTAACCCTATCCCGGCTGAACCAAGCACACCCAGAAAGTCAGGTCTAATCTAGAAAGATGATTTGTTTTTTATACTGTAGTTAATCTTGCTAGTCTTGTTCTAGTTTATTATTTTTGTGTTCTAATAAAATGCAGCCTCAGCCATTAGGAGTCTTTGGTATTTTTTGCTGCATTCATTTAAAAAAACCGAACAGGAACACAAATGTTCCAGCACAGGGCTCTGGGATTGCTGCTGCCTGCTGTGTTGAGTGCCCACAATCAGCCTGGTACTTAGTACCCAGCAGTGAATGTGGGGGTCAAAATCCTGCTAGTGATTAATTTATCCCAGGACTTCGACCTGCGGTTGCTTTTATGTTCACATGTTCTGTGCCAACTTTAAGTTATATGTGTTCAGGCGGTTTTCTTCTGAGGAAAGACTGCGGCATCTAGCATGTCTAAATGCACTCCTCAGTAAGGAAGAAAGGTGACTCCGTCCCGAGGGTACAGTAACCATAGTACTCCTGACTACATGGTCCCTAGATCTTACAGGCTGATCTGGCCAATGCACCTCCTGCACAGGAGATCTCGGTTTTGCAGACAAAGGTATTGGCACTTCAGCACGAGGTGCTCTTTCTGTGTTCAGCACTGATGTAACGCTCCTGCTCAGTGTGAGGACCAGCCTGGCGGCAAAGCAAGCTTCCTTCCCCCCGCTGCGGGGCGGGAGGGCCCCCTTCGTGGAGCACGAGCAGCAGGCACCTGGCCAAGATGGCCCCAAGGAGCCCTGGCAAGGGGCTGCGCTCAGTGCTGCAGAGGAAGGCAAAAAACCCCCAGGGACACTTGCCAGTCCCCCCTGGGGGAAAAAAAGCCTTCTCCTCACCAGCTGCAGGGCATGAGAGGCCATCTTCACTATGCATGAGCAGCAGGCAGTAACCTAGCTGGCTAGGACCAGAGGAGCTCTGACAAGCGGTCGTGCTCAATGCTGCAGAGGAAGGCAAAAAACCCCCGGGGGACCAGTGCCAATCTGCCCCGGGGGAAAATTCCTTCCTGACCCCAGCGCTGGCGATCGGCTATTCCCTGAGCATGTGAGCTAGACCTGCCTCCTCGGCCCACAGGATGGTCACGCCTCCCAGGAGATACCCAAACCCTATTTTCCCTCAACCTGCTGCCATCTCAGGGGCTTCCAAGAGTGGCAAAGTGCTCCCCAGCCTGATCGACCTTGGGGACAAGAATCCTTCCCATGCCTGGTAGGACACCGGTGGGTGCCTCAAAGCACTGGGACCCCTTGCATTATCTGTGCATCCCATTTCTTACTGTTGCTGCCCCTGGCTCTGCAGGGGATGAGGACAGCGAGCTCTGCAGTACTCCTCAAGCAGGCATTCCCTCGTCTTGCCACTGCTATCCAGCTGAAAAGGCCCAATAGCTTCGGGCACCTCCAGGGGCTGGTGGTTCTCTCATCTCCTGCGGAGCTGGCTAAGCAAGATTTCAGTCCACCGGATCAGCTTTAAACACGGCCCTGCCAGGAGCTGGCCTTGCAGCAGAGAACCTCCAGCAGCCTTGTCCAGCCTCCAGTCTTCTTCCCTCGGCTCCCTCCAATTAATTCCACCGGCTCCTCAAAGACTCTATCTCAGATGTCTTCGGGCTGCCCCCAGGCCAGCTCTGTCCTGACTGCGAAGCCGGGCAGGCTGGCAGTGCCCTTTTATCCCACCTGGGCATTGTGACTGCCACGTTGCCGGGCGGCGGCATGGTGACACGGGGGTGACGCGGCCCCCACCACAGCCCTGCCCACCGACCCTCTGCCTTTGGAGGAAGGCCGTTGGGGTGCTGGCACCCCGGCCACATCCTCTGTCACTCAGCTCCCAAGGACAAACCTAGTGCGTTACTCTTCTCTCAGGCCATGACAGAAGCCCACCCTGCAGCCCAGAGACCACCCCTAGTAGCCGTCCCCTCTCTGCACCAAAGCCAACATCCATGAGGCCACGCAGCAAAGAGGAGCAGGGACCTGATCTGGCTGGACACAAACCCTTTCCTGGGAATGCAAGGGGGGTGATTTCAGCAGCCACAGCCTAGAGGAAAGCCAAAGCGTAACCAGAGCCATAGGTTGGGATGGACGGTGCCAATAGACCACCATGGAAATAACACAGGATTTGAAAAGCAAGCAAGCGGGTGTTACACTGGTGTCGTGGACAGCTTGGTCATTTCCAGACCTTGGACATTTAGATGCATGTCCAAAGCACAGCCAGGCAAGTGACGACTCTTCCAAACTGTAAAAACAGCCCATGGCTGCTCTTGCCNTCACATCCCCTTTTCCCTCTGAAACCAAGCTGTGCAGTTGGCCATGGTTATAGGGGATACAAAGCACGCTTCAGCCACAGGTAAAACGTTCAGAGCTCATTTGTGATTTTAATCTTTCTGAGAGTTATCTGCCTACCTTGATGGTAAGATGTTCAGGTCTTATATAAAACCCTGGCAAATCTCTTTTTCCTTTAGAGTTTAGTTTTTTGAGTACTGAAAAGGCAAGGAAGGTACTATTCTTCTCATTTTGTATAGGGATGCCAAAATTGGTATGTACATTCAGACTAGGTAAATAAGGGCATTAATACCATATACATTCATTTGGTTGTGGTGATGCCAGAGGTGAAAGAAAGTGTTTTGGTTCCCTCTGCATGAACTTTGCGGAGACGTAGAAAGCTGCATGATTTCCTCACCATTGCTTACCAATACACCAAGTGACATTTGCTACTACTCTGTTTATGGTGAGGTCTTCTTCTTGGAAAGAACTCCTGAATTGTTTCGTGTGCTTTGCCGTATTTTTCCTTGCAGTTCAATCGCTCTTTTCCTTCTTTGGCCTCCATCTGTTGCTCAAAATTTTACCAGCAGGTTGCTGACCACACCCTGCATAGACATTTGTCACTGAAAAGATTGCCTTGTTGATGTCTAAGCTCCTGCTAGACAGGACCTCTGGGTGCTCCTACAGAAATGAGCTCCTTAATGAACAAAGTGAAACCTCCCTTTTGGCCTGGAGCTGGGCGATGCTACATGCGTGCAAAGCATACACCATCTCTTACAACTCCTGTTCTGTTTTCAGACCTCTCTGTACACACCTGCTGTAGACAGGGTATCTCTGTGGATTGGACAGGTGAACTTGCTCAAAACCGTTGATTTAACTGGAGATCAATATGCTGAAAATGGAACTATCATTTTCGGCAAAGTGTGACATACAGTGGCATTTAAGGCAGAGCTAAGTAGAATTGCTTTTATTGCATTGCGCAGAATACTAACAGGAATTGATTTCACATGTGAAGGTCTGTGTCTGTTTGGTGGCTGACAGTCTTTTTGGTGGCTGTTGCTGATTTTGACTGCTTTGCCTAATCCCATGTTTGAAGCAGATAAGAGGGAGGATCGGGAGACCCTGTGTAAAATCAAGCCAAGATTGCATGGGCAAGGAGAATCCAGCTCCAAAGGCAGTGTTCGAAGCTGGAGCCCAAATCAACTTCTGCATTTGATCTCTCCCTCTGGCAGCTCAATGCTCTCTGAAGTGAGAGCTGCTCCTGTCAGATGTACAGAGCAGGAGGACAGCCTTGTTTTATGAGTGCGTCTCAGAACAACACACTGGAAGAATACACCCTATAGAAATACATACTCTGCTCATAAAGCCACCTGGCACTGCATGTCTTGGGAACTTTGCTGGTCTCTCAGGGCTCCTTGTGTGAGGTGGCAATTTCGTCCTCACCTCTCAGAGAACTTTCCTTCCAAGATGCTACCAGCAGGGTCTGACAAGAAAAGCTGATATAAAAACTGTCTGAAATAGATCCTTTGACTACCAATCAAGGAAGACAATCAATGGCTGCACATGAGGGATGCTACCATCTTAATAATGCAAACCACAAGTTCAGAAAATGAGCAAACAATTAGCAGTGACCGGGCTCAGAGCACTGGGACTGGGAGAGCAGCTTAGCATCTTTCCCATCTCTGCCCGATCCCAGCCTGGGTCAGCAAGGGTTTGAGCCTGCAGAGCATCTTCTGAGCATCGCTCAGAGCCCAGAGGTCATACTGAAGAATATTGCAGGATGCATCTGACTCAGTTAAGTCCCTAAAAATCTAATTCAATGCCTAATGACATTGGCGGAAAAGCTCCCAGAGACTCTCCAGAGTGTTTACTGACCGCAGGTCCAGGTCATTTGCTGGCTGCTCAGCAGCCATGCTCTAAAGTCACCAGCATATAGTGATGCTCTCAGTTTTCTCTACACTACAAATAAGCTGTAATGATCTGCCTGACATCCCTGAAGTCCCAGCTAAGAACTAACTGAGCCCAAGATGCCAGACTCCCATTTTGTTGAGGAAATGGTGCTTTTAGGTAGCAGCCCAGGCACACAGAAGCTGGCAGAGGGGAAGCTCATGCAGCTGCCGCTGCTGTTATCCTGTTAACCAAAAGGTGTACCTCCAGCCTCATAGGCAGGGGAAGAAGATCACTGTGTCTTGGAATATTTTTTCTCTCTCATGTAACGATGACTTGCTCCTCCTTTTCTTTCATTCAGAGAATATTCATTAAATAGGGAACAGAAGCAGGTGGCAGCACTCTAGTTTGACACATGCTGCAATCCAGAGGGGACTCATTTCTTTGCTCAGTAAGGTTTGTCTTTCCCACGTCATATCTGTTGTGCTGTGTCCCTTTGTCCTCTAATGCTGTAGCGGCTCTTGGGCCTATCGCTAGCTGGGTTCAACAGCCAGCGAAGAGTAGGTCTAGGCACAGCTCTCTCTCACCAGTCTGGGGAGTGCTCAGCTCTCACGTGAGGTGGATGTCCTTATCTATGATTATGCATACATATTTCTTCCCTATTGGGGGACTAGAGCAAAACATGGCTCATTTTTGGCATCTCCTGAGGCTGGAGTCTCACTCCATTCCCGCTCATGAAACCCTAGAGTCACTCCATTAGCCAGAATAATTCCAGCCTGCCCAAAATCAGAGGGGAGCCAGGCACCAAGAGGGCTGAGAGTGAACCTCTGATGTCAACAGCTGGAAAGAAAGGAAAGAATCCACTCCCTCGATTACATCCCTAACACGATGCAAGGCACTATTTTGCAATAATCTTGCTTGGAGTGTTTTCCACAGACGTTTGCTCTGGTGCAAGCTGCTGTGCAAACTCAGTTGCTGTCGAGTGTTTCTATAGCTCAGCTCTGCAAAAGAAGAGACACGCTAGTGTCAGTGTTCGAAAAATTCATACTCAGATTCACTGCTTCAGCTTGCCAGGGATCTTACGGCAATAGCGAAGCGTTGTGATTATCTGGCCTGATCTTCCCGATAACCCAGGCAAGCAAAGCTCACCCCAGGATTTCTACATCAAAGCCAGTGACTGCCAGCAGAACCGGGGGTTTGAAAAGGACACTGGACCTCAGTTCAAGAGAACTCATATCTATCTCTCAGTAACCCGACTCAGTGATTTAAGTACTACCACTGCTCAAATGTGAACTTTATTTCTATTTGAATATATCTAGCTTTTACCTACAGCCAAATTCCTGTTATTTATGGATTTTACGGGGTAAATTCTCTTAAGTTACATCATTTCCCGCAGTAACAAATGAACTTACTGTTTTAGCAGTTATGGATCACGCCTGCTTGTCAAAAAAAGGAAATTAGAAGGCATTTTACCTGACGAAAGAGGAGTTAGATGTTGCAGGTCGCCCATGCCATGTGCAAGGACATTGGTACTGAAAGCAGTGGAAAGTGTAGGAACAGTGCTTTTGCGGTTGTTGCAAAGATCATGATTGATGCGGGTGTAACCCAATGAAGGAAAAATGATTGATATGTTTATTATCTGAAGTTCAGTTTCAACCATTTTGTCTCAGCCTTAAACGTATTAGGTTTTATTTCCACTTAAGGGAGACACCGCTTAGCTAATTGCATTTGGAGGCTGTAGGTCCAGCTCCAAGAAGTATGGAGTACTTCCCAGGAAGAAATCAGTCAGCCTCTACAGCACCACAGTCTGTTTCTGTAATGAATAATGTCCAAGAACATGCAGCAGCAAGTATCCAAATTGGATGTTGTTTCAAGAAAAAATCGAAATAGAAAAACAAATCTCCTGTTCTACATTTGTAAGGCCTTTTTAACCGAACGATCCACCACAATCACTATCAAATGTTTCATCAGACCAAATCTGCTCTTTGACAGCAGGAAAAAACAAAGGCTTGGCTTTAAGAAAAAAAAAAATAATCACCTAGTAAGGGTTAAATACCCTTTTAATTTCTCACTGTTGCACTCTCTGGGCTGCTAATCAACACAGAGTTACCAGCTGACCTTCCCAGAATTTTAAGACAGTCCTTTAGGAATTCATGATTAATGCATAATCTTCTTCATGCAGCAGTTCCTGCTGCAACACCAACATAGTCACAAAAAGTTAGTCACCTAAGGAGTCTTCATCACAAAACCTGTGAAGAAGGAAAGGGAGGAGGGAGATGATTTGTTGAAGTGGGTAAATGGCTGCAAACAAAAGAAGGCGTCTTCAGCAATTCCTGAATTTACTTACTTCTTAAGAAAAAATGTTCTGTCTCCTTTAAGGATGACATCTCTATGACAGGATTTCCTTTTGAATGCTGTTTTGTTTAATAAATCATGTAAATTCCAGCATGTAAACTAGAGCATTACAGACAGACTTGTAAATAATTAACTGCTCGTTTGCATGAAGGGGGAGAAAATACCCAATTCAGCAAATCAGGCAGGACGCTGATTGTTTACCCTCCTGAGGAATAAAAGGTTGGCTCCTAAAATTCTTGTGGGTTTGATGGTATGAGGAAAGAGATGGTTTTTTGCTTGGGATGTTGGTCTGAGGTGGGGAATCTGGTGTGCTTTGAGCTGACTAGTAAGTACCCCTCTATGTTTAAGCTTTTCAAGGGGGTGATCATAAAGCTATTCTTGTACTTCAGGGTTTTGTTTTGTTTGGGGTTGTTTGTTTTTCTGGCACCCTTTATATCAGCTTTCTGCTTTGAGAGTGATGGGGTAGGAGACACAAGAAGCATAGTGATGCTTCTGGTAACTGGAAGCTAGCAGTAGTCAGAACAAAACTGAATGTATGTAGGAGTTATTAACCAATATGTGAACCCACATGCTCATCCTAAAACTGAAGAACCGTGTGTGCTTTTGGGTCATCCTTTACTGGCTTTAGTAGAGTAATGGTAAAATCACAATTCTCACACTGATGGTGCCTTCAGCAATGAAAACATTCAGGACTGCAGAGAAATCTGTGTAAGAAAAGCTCCTTGACATATTTGTCAGCATGTCAGAAAGCACCAGGACCTTTATTAGGCTTGAATTTCAAAAACAATAGGTTTTGGTGTTGCTGTGTGAAGTGTTAAGTCGGTTAATACTAAAGCTAAAGATACTAAAGTTTTCTGTGATGTTGGATCTTGTTCTCTTCCCCCTTGAAGCTTCTAATCTACTGTTATAACAGTAGCCTCTTAGCTGGACAGTAAAAACAGCTAAACAGAGAGCTACATAGACTGGAGGAAAAAAATCTGCTTTGCCTGTGCAGGCCTTTCTGCATAAACGCCTCTAGACACATTAAAGTGAAATATGCCAGCCAAAGGTGCTACCTCTGCGGTTAAATTGCCATGATATGATTTATTTGTCAGGATCACAAGGTGCTACCAAGCCACTTACTGTAATATTGCAGTGAAAATAATAAAATTATCAAGAAGCAAAACACATTAGAAAGAAAAACTTGCTGTTGCCTAAAAAAGTCCTTGGCTGCCCCAGCCCTTTCTGAGTGAACACTGTTACTGCCTCTTGGGCAGCAGTTGATGGCTCTGTAATGCAAGTGCATATTATTTGTACTGATTGGAAACTGGATGTGGGAGTGAATAGTAGTATCATGCCAAGCAGCCTGTAAAATGGGCTGTTTTTAAAAAAAAACCCAACAGCATCTGCAATGTATCTTTGGTGTAACATAGTTGTATATATAAGCTTTGCATTTCTGCAGTGCCAAGTAACTACGGATTTCAAGGCAGTATCTAAACATTGATTAGTCTGTGGCTAATTATGGAACAGTCTGGTAGGTCAGTGTTACTAGCTGCTGCCTGTGGAGGACAGAAATAGGCTAGTGTGGTGATCTGGGGATAGAGCAAATATCTGGCAGGGCTGTGATAAGAGCTTACTCCCGCTGATGCACGGTGTGTAATCTGTCCTCTGCTCTGCACACCTCTAGCTGGAGGGCTGCAGCGCCCGAAAGTTCTCTTCTGCCTCGGAGGCACCTGTAATGGGTCCTTTTAGATAGGCAAAGTGTCACAGCGAAGGAGAGCGGCGTCAGGATCTCTGCGCTGTGCACGAGCAAATCAAGGTGGGGAGATGCGGTTTGTGCGGAGTCTGTGTGTCCTCGCCCCAGTCTAATGCATTTACAGCATCCTCTGCACAGGTTTCCTGGCAAATTCCCTTTCTTTGGGAGCTTTGAGAGGATGAAGCCTGGTCCTCTGGTTACATAAATACCCGTATCCGCTTCTCTGTAGCGTTTTGTGCAGTGTTATGCTTTCTGTATTCCCTCCTTCCACCTGCTCTTCCAAGGGGACCACAGTCCTGCCAGCGAGATCAGTCTGTTGCTATGGAAATCTTTGTCACAAATGAAGACTTCACAGCAAGACGGTGGCATTAAAACCAGACATTTACATATGCCTCTGGCTCCGGGGGGATTTGGGTCTCATCACCGAGTGCAGTGAAAGATGCAGCTGCCTTCCTGTTCCACCCAAGGTGATGCTGGCCGGGGACACACAGGGTGGGACCCTACATGGGCAGCCAGGGAAACCTCCCCGGTTGTGCTGCCTGCCTCTTGCATCTGTCTGCTGGAACGTGGGTCAGCAGCCAGTCCGGCAGCATTCATGCCTTCTCCTCAAAACATGCTCGAGTTTCTCCTCTGAAGTGCTGTGCTGCAGAGCAGCAATGCCAGCAGCCGGCGGAGTGAAGTCAGGGAAGAGCGTTGGAAATGGATATGTAGGGACGGCGGTTGCTGAACCCAAACGTGCTGCGGGGTCATGCAGCCTTCTGAATGTCAGTGGGGGATTAAAAATTCCCCCGGGAAGGGAGTGAGGGGTAACAGGAGTAATCCAAATATGCCATCTTCACGTTACTTCCCCCTAAGCGTTGCTAAGTTTAGCTGTATTGCTTCCAAGAACTGCTCATCTAAATCCCAGGGCCTGGCTTTGAAAATTTCAGCACGTCCCCTGTACTGCAGAATCAAAGCTTCTTCCCTGCTGAATACACCTTTGATCAGAACTGTGAGAAATATTTGCAACCATGTGAAACTTGAATGATTTGGGGTTTCATTACACATTTGAAACTCAGACCATTTTCATCAAAGGTATTGCTAAAGTTCACCAACCTTCTAACAGAAGCTTTGATGGTTTATGGCTTGCGTTTTGTGCGAAACTCTCAGGTTTGCCAGACTTTTTTTAAGTGAAACTAGCTGAAAGTGGCTTTGACTGCATTTGGAGAACTTGGAGTCACAGAAAAAACAGCCAGCCAATTTTTGTTGCATTTACAGCTGCTGCACGCTGCAATTTTGCCATAAAGAGCAATTCTGATGGAAACCAGTGTTTTGGGTTTGTGGTTGTACCTGGGTGAGAAGGCGGCAGAGCATACTGGTATGGCTGTCCTCTGCCTTTGTCCTTCCTGCTTGGAGGTCCCATGGCAGCAGCAGGGCTTGGTGTTTCCAGCTGCCAAGAGTTGTGGCACTTCTCTGTGCTGACTTGTCCTGGACAAGCCTGGAGGGCAGCACCTAACCTTCCATCAGAGGACTTCAGGGCTCTGCTTCTGGGAACGTGGAACTCCCTGGAGTCCAGCCTGTCCTTGTCCTGGCTCTCAGTCCCCAGCAGAGCCTTTATCATCTCTGATGGTTTAGTCCCCCGAAACATCACCCACTCCATACTCCCTTGCCTTGTTACTAATTTTTGGGCCTCCTCTGCCAACCTGCTACAGCCACCCTCCCATGGCCCGTGAGCTGTTGCTGCTTGCACAGGACTGTGCTCTCGCTCTGGCAGCAAGGTTCCTTCCCAGACTGGCAGCCAGGGCTGTTCTTGACTCTGCTCATCCCAGAAACAGTCTGGTCCAGGCAGGGTGGGTTTTCCCCGCTCCTCTTTGTCACTGGAGGGGAAAGGGGAACTCTCGCTGAATACAAAATGCTCCAACTATAGCATTGCCCTGGTCAGCTGCTTAAGCTCTGCTCTCCTGCTACCCTGCTTAACTAGCAGTGAGAAGCACGAGGCAAAAGCAGTAGCTTATAATAAAGGGACGGAGTAGATGGATGGATGTTAAATTTGCAATTTGCACAGGCACTCCCTGTCTATTGTATTTGCAAGTGTGTGCTCGCTTCTGGAAATCACTGACATGTTCAGAGCAGTGTTTCCTACCTGGCTCCATTTGCAAATCTTTCAGAAGTCAGAGCAGCTAGAGCCTCTGTTACATGTTTCCATTTCATCTTTTTAATTTAAGGGTCTAACTGGCTTTGGAAGAGCTGGAGCTTGGTTTCAGTTAACCTTTGGTCCAAAGGCCAAGGAAACGGAGATATTTCTCTCTTGTGGGTTGTAAGAGCACCGGGAGAGTTACATTTGCGTTACATATGTCTACCTGAGAAGCCTTTCATGTTTGGATGCAAACTTTTGATTCAACTGAAATATAAGACTTGGAAAATCATGTCTAACTGCAATACAGCAAATGCTGGTACCTTGCTGCCTGGGGCAAGTGCTGCTGGGAGTGCCTCAAGGGATGCCAGAAATGTCCAGCACAAGGTACTTTCCGTAATATGTAGTTTCTATGCCATGAAACTTGACTGTTGTCAAGATTTTCTTCTCTTCCACAAGCAAACTACCAGTACCTGGTTTTAATTAGGGGTGTGCTTAGCTGGAATCAGCATCATGCTTTGAAATGCTGCATTTAGTTTCAAATCTGAACTAGAATGGCACCTCTCTGGTACTGCTAGTGCTGTGAGGACACTGTTTGCTTCCTTCCCTTCTGTTTTTCCAACTGTTTGACCACCCCACATGAGGCAGCTGCTTCTTGTCTCCATGCAAGCTACAGTGCAGTATAGCACAGTTCAGAGCACTCATGCGTGGTGAAGAGCAGAGCTGAAAGTAAAGCCCTGGGGAAGCACGGCAGCGGGCTGGATCATGAAATGGATGGTCCTTTGCCTCTGACGGGCTCCCCATGACACCTTTCTACCATGGAGGAAAGGCAGCTGTGGCATGGGCAGCACGCAGAGCACATCCAATGCATAGCAGATGACCCCTGAGGTGTTACCCCAGCACACAGGCTGCTGCAGCGAGGGGAGCTACGTGTTGCAGTGCAAGACCTGCTCATATCCCCCGCGGTTTAGGCGTCCTCAGGACCCGTCCCTAAGCCCCTCTTCCTTAGATGTGCTCGAGTGCAGTGAAACAGGCACCCAAATCGCCCAGGGCTATGGATGCTGCCTCTAATGAGGGCACCAGGGACATGACCTCCCAGTTGCTGATGTTAACATGCAAAGCAGACAGGAGCAAACCTTATTTGCATCGGCTGCAGTGATGTGAGAGCGAAGTGAAGTCACGTGTCCTCATTAGGAAGCTCAACAGATAAGGATGAAAGTCATAAGGGAGAGTCAACTCCGCAGGGCTTGTTCAGTTAACATGGTTACAGCCCACCTCTCCATCTTCTTTGTGCATGTCCTGCTCTCCCACTACAGGAATGCTTTCCTGCTTTGTGCCTTTTCCTCATTTAATACATCAGAAAGAAAGCTACACTGATTTACTACGTCCAGTCCTCTTAGACTGACTCCTCATAGCACTGTGCTTGTGCTGGGAGTGACCACTGCTTTGCATAATGGCCAAACATAACAAATAAATAACAAGTGAGTGCCAAGAGATAGGCTAGGTCTTACACCGAAGCAAATTCAAGGCTGAATTTGTTGAGTCCGCATTGGAGCAGGCAGTCAGGAAATACCATTTGTGTCTTTGCCCACCCAGGGCATTGCATGCCTGGTGGATCCTGGTCTTCCCCAGAAGTCAGAGGAGGTAGATGGTGCTTGTGAAAGCCAGCTCAATGCTATGCATCGTAGACTTGGCCAAAAACTTTTTGTCTGGCGCCCTAATGAGATAAAAACTGGGAAAAAAAATTAAAATGACCCTTTAACTGCATCTGAATAGAATCCCCATTACTGATTTCCAGCTAATGTCTGAGGACTCCAAGGTGAAGTTTTCAGATGCTGGCTGTCCCCGGCAGATCTGCAGAGTCACACATACCCAAGACTGGAGGTGCAGCAGCTTGGGAGCATCCTCACTTGTGTGCACCACGCCTTGAGTGTGTTGAAATCTTTGCATGTGGTGAGTGTCGAGCATGGGCTTTGGGAGGTGCAGCCTTTGCATGAGTGCACTCCTGGCCATTACAGTCATGTTTTCTGCCTGGGAGATGTCCCTTCATGAGTGAGGACTTGTAGCAGGTGTCTGCACATGCACACAAACAGTGCACAAATATTATTGTGGGGGTGTGTTTTTTATGTGTGGAAGTAGGAGTCGGACTAGGATAAATTGTTCTGCAAATCTAAGAGCACAGGGAAATGCAGGCAGCAAATGTAAAAGCAGAATGAGGGTCAGTTTTTGTCAGTCACACTTATGACGTGGTGAGAGGCAGAGGGACAGCTTCCATGTTAGCTCTGGGATGTGTGAAGGAAGGCATCTTGACAAGGCAAGCTAGAGATGTGAGGACATTGTGGGCTTCTTAATCTGACAAGAAACACTAGCAAAAAGGCACAGGACATGGTCTAGCAACCCAAATTAACAGTTCACTATGGATTATGGTTCTTTTAGAACACGCACAAGCCCTTGCTGTCACCTAGTTACTGTGGATGTTAGCTGAGCTGATGAGATCAAAGCTGGAAAGCGACTGGCTGCCTGAACTGTGCTCCTGCTAGATCACTACCTAAAGATGTGATCTGGCCAAGCAAGTAAGAAGGGAGAGTGCAGCTGAGGAGATGTGAAGGAAGGGAGAAGGTCAGGAGTACAGGAGGGAGCTAGTGATACCAGTGATGATCCCAAGACAGCTGGGATGCCAGGAAGGGTGCTGATGGGAATCAGGATTTGAAAACTGGGGCTAGGAGAGAATTTGTGAGGGAAGTTAAGTGCTAACTAGCATTTACTGTCAAGGCTGTGTCTCAGAATAACAATGGATGCCTGTGTCCACAGCAGCAAAAGGCAATGAAAGTACATTGCACAACATTGCATGCATGCAGGCTGGAAAATGAAGAGGGCAGTGAAGCATCTTCTATCCGCTGCTCAGTGCCGTGTAATCCCATATGTACGGTTCGGGGTGAAGCATATAGCTTATAGCTGCGCCAGGTTTTGTGTGGGTGTGCACACGTAACGTGCATCCAGATTACCCGCGATCTGTGCGTGTGGTTGCTAACTAGTGTGTGCAAACCATATGGCATGTGAGAGCAAGTCAGCACATGCATTGTCAAGAGGACAGTCAGAGAAAGCAATCCTCCCCTCCCACCGTGAAGGATTTGTGCCCTACCTTATGCCAGAGAAAAGAAATTCAGAAGAAGCCACGAGAAAAGCAGCCGGTCCATTGGGAGATGAATGCCTGTCAGACTTGGAGATTAAATGGAAGCACGACAAATCTGGATTGTTCCAGCCAAAACCAACTTTGATTACTTTATAATTCAACATGTGTTACCAACTCCTATTATTAGAAAGCCAGACTTCCTCCACTGTGGGAAGAGGCTGAGATGCAGCTTTCTAGCCTTGTGTAAGTTAATTACAGTACACATGTTAAAAGCAGCATCTGTCTTAGTCAATCTAGTTGATTATTGAAACACTTTATTTTTAGTTATCATCAAGGTGAAGGATGACACTAATATAAGTGGAGAGCTTCCCGCAGATCTTCCTCAACTACGTATTCTCCAAAACCAGCCATGCTAGATCTGGTGGGACCTTCTGTCCTGGAGGTAGGCCAGGTGAAGCCCTTGAGGGATGTGTAGGAAAAGAGTCTGCGCAATGTGCTTTGACTACAGAGTTACAACAAAGATTCTGAGACCTGGCTATTAAAGTTGGCTGTGAAAACACTAGGGTTGTTAAATCTTTGTGGCACCCCTGTGGCCAAAATTTTTGATGCTCGACTTCTATTCTGAGCTCCCTCTAATGCAACTGTTTCTGGCCTCATGACTGAATGCTTTGATTTATCATGTAATAGCACCCTGTTCTTTCCCTTATGTCTAATTCTGCTGCCTAGTGTTATTTCGGCTTCTGGACAAGGCCTACAATGTGTGAGTGTCAGGGTGACTCTGACAAAGCCAAAAAATCATGCCAGATGAGTTTTCTTTGCAAGTGTGGGAAGCTTCTCTTGAACAACTGAGAGGTCTTGAGATCTGGCCTTGGCAAAAAGCTCAAAGTACGGCAACCACTCCTCCCTCCCGCTTTAGGGCCAGTGGGCTGGTGTGGTGCTGGTGTCACACAGGAGGTATGGAGTTAGCATTCGTGGTATGTTTGAGTGCTTTTGGCTGCCACAGTGCTGATGGAGCTGGGAAGCTGGCGCTGACACCATTCCTCATGAGATGCAGGCCTGGGGAAACCTTGGTTTGCTTTTTATTTACAGCACAGATGAAAAGAATCTGTCTCCTTCCCCGACCAAAATGTAGAGGTAAACAAGTGAAAAATCTTGAGCGGAAAAAGCCCTTCCCTCTGGGTTTTAAAGCAGCAGCCAGGCAGACCAGCAGCACTCAGAAAGCCCAGTTAATCAGCAGCGTGGAGAAGCAGCAGTCTGGCAATGGCTCTCTCCAGGGGTGTTCCTCGTGGCCCTGCTTTGTGATCTTCTGGTCAGAAAACCTCGTTAAGTGGTGATGGAGAATGGAAAGAGCATTAGCAGATCCTCATCAAATCTAAAGCAGTAATACTCTGTGGACCCGTGTTTATTCTTATAAGAACACTCAGAGAATTCTCAGAGGTCTCAGCTTTCTGAGCTGGTATTTATACGAACTTAACTGCTAGCGACATATCTTCTGTGTGTGGTTTTAGCAGAGGTACTGCAGGTGCCAGCTGTGTTCTTTTGTGTGACAGACGTGTACACAGACACCTTGTGCAGCAGATCTGGTATCTGTTTACCAGATCAAAAGGAAATCTAAACGGGCTGAATAGCTCTGTCCTGTAGCAGCACGGTAGGCTGATGCTCTCTGATAAGAGATCAAGCTTCCCTGGGCTTTGTGCAAGGACCATTTCCAGTGTGGGTTTGCCATTCTTATGATTCCTGTCTTTTGCTTTGCTGCATACCTTTCCAGAACTGACAGACCAAAATGTAACTAGAAAAGGATGCCTGACTCTTTACTGAAAAGTTGGATTTCGAATGTACAAAAAGGGTCATCAGAGGGTGGCCATGATTCCTGACGCTTCCTCCCCACCTCATCAGAAGGAAACCCCTCCCACCACCACTTCTGCAGATCGGGCGAACGCAGGCCTGGGCACAACCACCAAGTGCCTCTGGCTCCTGCAGGCCCCCATGCAGGGTCCGAAGCGAAAGCAGTGCCATGCTCTGTGGTTATGGTACTTGCTGGGATGCACTGACTCTCTGTTTACCTCCTTCCAGCTATGAGGCCAATATGGACTGCTGGTTCATGTGTGATGGGGCATGCAGTTTGCTTACAGGAAGAAGCAATATACCTGATGGTACCATAACTGAACATAGTCTCCAGGTTACTCTGCAGAGATGAGAGGTTTGAACGTACAGGTCAGGTATTAAGAGAAGCTCTTTGGGTATTTCTGACTTTGCTGGAGCAGCAGCTCTTGAGTCAAACACTCTGAAACACTTTGAGGAATACTCAGTTCTTTGAGGAGCCATCCGCTGGCTTTCCAGACAAAATGCGGGCAAATTAGGCTGGTTGGGAGAGGAATTAATGTCCCTTGGGACACCAGCAACATGAGATACAGTAGCCCTGTCCCCTTTAGTCCTTCTATTTAAAGTGGGCCTGGGCCCCACGCAACGGGTGTCTCCAGGGTCAGTACCACAGGAACAGCTGGAGCAAAGCAATCTTCATGAGCAGTGGAGCCGTTGTGTCCAACTCCCACTGACTGCTGAGGGAATGTGTTTATTACAAACAATTAATGGTTGTGTGGTTAGAGCGAACTATTACTCAGTGGAAGATAGCTTCAAAAGGTCACAGTTGCTGTGTGTTTACTCCCAGGAGGTCTGTGAAGCCACTGTGGTATGAGGGATGGGGAACACCATGCCCTTGCTCGCTGCGGGGAATGGCTCCCACAGCCTGCGTGCGGCTTGTCTTGCTGTGTTTCCACACTCACCTTTGCCAGCCCTCCAGCCTTGCGCTGGGGTGATCTGGGCATGAGGGCAAACTCTGTTCTTCCCATGGCTCCGCTGTTCTGTGATGAGTGGCCGTGGTGGCTCGGGCTCCTGTTGGTGCTGTAGCCGCTCAGCACGTCAACTGGCCCGGGCAGCCAGGCACGCAGCTGCTGCCAGCGTCCTGTGTGTGCACCCGCGCACAGCGGGGGTATTAGACTTGACTTTGCTGTTCCTGTAAGGCAGGAGGAGTGACTGACATGGTGAAAATGCCTCTGCTCAGCATGAGTCTTTGTAGTGCTGCAGCCCGGGGATAAAGTGTTCAAACGCACGCCCTGAGGGAGCCTTCTCCATCTGACAGGAGCTGGAGTGGTTTGCAGAGATTCTTCACCTGCCGGGATGCCTGCCCTCCTCCTCCACTGCCCACTGCAGTGAAGCGGCGCCAGGTGAAAGCAGATGAAAGATTGCTTCACATTTGGTAACAAATAATTTGCAAGTTCATCCAAGGGACTTTCAGCTTAACTGCTCTCTTTGCTCCTTTCATGTCTTCTCTTTGTTTGGCGAGCGCACTAATGCAAGCTCCAAATAAGCATCAGTACACGTAAGACATGAACAAATAGGGAAAGGATAATAATATCCAAAGGTTTTACAGGAGAGGTTAAAAAGGGAGCCAGACTAGAGAGACTGCTGAATAGTGGTTTGCTTGACTGATGTTACAAAGGCAAAAGACAAAAATCCTTGGAAAATGCCTCTAAACAGTGATTCCTTTCTCAGTAAGTCTCGCAATTAGGCATGAAAGGAGCCCTTCCAAGCTTCTAAGATGCATTAAAGATGTTATTATGAAATAATTAAGCTACATGGAGTAACTTCAGATCCACTCTGTCCCCTACCTCCCTATCCATTGAGCTCTTTATATAAAGGCAATGCAAAGAGGCTTTAGTAGCCCTCAGACCATTTGGATGGCCCTGGCTCCCTGTACCAGCTGTCTGCCGTACACACTGCCCTGCCTAAACTGGACAGGAAAGGTGAAACGAGCTTCTTGTGTTACTGGCACCATCCGAAGGTACAGGCCTGCACAGCCAGAGCCCTGAGAGCGCTGATTCCTGACCTCAGGATGCATCAGAGCCGCTTTCCCTCGCACAGGTTTGTCACGCTGCACACATGGCGTAGGGAGCACCCAAGTATACAGGGTGGCCAGCAGCTCTGTGCTTCTCAAAGGGTCTGTTGTGTAACTGAGCATTGCGTTGCTAAACACAGATGACAAGACTGGATTAATTCATTCTTCAGTCCATTCAGCAGCTGACTGGCATCTTCTCCTATTCATCTTTTCCATATTTACTCTGCTACTGAGAACTAGAAGCCAGTGGTTTTTTAAGAAAATGTTACATGTGATTGTGTGTTTCTGGGAAGCTAGAAACGAAAGATGCAGTAGCTTGAAAACCCACAATGGTGTCAGTGCTGATTAGAGGTATTTATCAGAGTATGTCTTCCCTTTTTCTTCCCCTTTACTGCACGCTCCGTGGAGATCCACTGTCCATGTCTGCCCCGAGAGGCAGAGCTCCATTGGCACTGCGTGCCTGTGAGGTGTGAGTGGCTGCAGGCAGCGATGCAGGACCCATGGTCCCCGTAGGAAGGCTGCCCCAAGAGCTGGGGCTTGTAAGCATGGGCATAGCTGCGAGCACAGCGATAGATGGGATTTTTTCACTCCCACTGGCTGTCTGATGTGTTCCCTGTGATAAAACGCTGGCTCACACAGAGGAGGATGTGGCAGGGTCAGACTTATACCCCTTAGCCAGCTTGTGCTCCCAGCCAGTGCTGGTGTGTGTGACACAGGGGTGGCCTCCAGCCCTGCGACAGTGGGCGCTTTTCACAGGCTGCCTGATGGCCAGGCACTTCATCTCCCTCTGGATCCCATCAGGACTGAGCCTGGGACTGTGTTCTCCGCGGCTCAGGTGAGTGCTAGAAGATGAAACTGTGCCAGGGATCTCATTTACTGATGGCAGAGAAGGAACCACATGGTCGCTGGTGTAGGGGGTCTATGTTCATCCCGTGGAGTCCAAGCTCTGAGATTACACTTGTGACTGCTGCCATTTCTTACCTCTCCAAACTGTTACAACCTCTCTTTCTTCTTTCTCCTCCAAACCAAGTGTCAATACGCTCCTGGTATGTTGTTACCCTTAGCTTAGTCTGTCTCGGATCACGAGAGCTCACACCTTTCCACCTATTGCTAGAGACACCTGTGCAGTGGAAGGCTTTACTGAATGTAGACATCATCACTATTTACCACGAGTGTCAGCTGAACTGGCGCAGCTCTCATGGTCATGCTACAGGAGAGGTCTCATGGCTGTAGCACCTGCTCAGAGGCCCTTAGTTTCATTTCACGCCGTAGCTGCCAACACCCTCCCTTTCCTTCGCTGTGGGTCTGCTTTTACTTGGAGACTGGGGTAGTTATTGTCGCCACTCCCATAAGATCTGTCTTCTCTTTGGAAAGCCGTCATCTCCAGTGACTAAAAGGTCCCTCCAACCTATGCCTTCCTCCAGGAGTTCCTCCAAGGGTAATGGACCCAGTTCTGCACAGAATCTTGTGCTATTGCTGCAAAAGCAATGAGATGCTGGTGTGAACACCCAAGCCAAGAGCTGGACCTCAGTGAGCCAGCCATCAAAGCTACATCTCTACGCTCACCAGCTGGATCCTCCTTATGCTTGTGCCAGCCAGGTATCCGAGCACATCTGCTGTATGTTTGAGGAAGAAGTTCTGCACTGCTTCCTCTGCACTCAGATATTCTGCATCTCCACCAAGAAGTGCACTGGGGTGATGGTCTTTCCTAAGTGCATGCCTATTAAAGTCAGTGGTGCAGAACCCAGAGTCCTTACGTGGGGCTTTCACGCTCACTAGTTCAGTGGGTTGAGTAAAAAAAAACAGGGTTTGACACAGGATTTTACTTGACAGGAAAAAAAAAAATTGAAGTTTCTTTCTGGGATTTGCTGTTAAGGAGATATGCTATGGACCAAAGGAGATGTGTAGGCTTCCTGTCCTGTTATTTTCTTTCTTATCTTGAACTCAGTTGAACTGTGTGTATTGTGAAGCATTTCTTCTGTAAATGCATGGATTAATTAGCTGCAGGACTTAATACATGTCCTGAGAAAAACATTTTCTGCTTTCTGATGCTGCCTTTAATGTAAAGCCTGTTTGACAGGAGGTTTTCAGGAACGTTTGCCTGATGACTCATCTAAAGCACAGAGGGGAGCCTGCTTTCCCATTTACCGTGATGAAAATGATACCGTCCTGTTATGTGTGAGCAGTGTTTGATCTGTTTGTTTGAAAGGAACTTTCATCCTTCTAGAAGATCTTAGGTCTTTAGGGCAGGACTTACTAATCTAAACTAGGTCCAGACTTATTTAAGTCAGTGGTGATGCTCCCAAGCCCTGCTGATGGGAGCTGGGCGTGACACCTCATGCATTTGCAAAATGCCAGTCCCTGTAGCCTTGTGCTTGGCACTGCATCCTCCGCTGAGCTGCTCAGTGCTGCAGGACCCCTTGTAGGACCTCTTGGGCATGGGTGAGACAGCTGTCTGGGACAACCCTCTGGGACAGTTCTGCATGGCCTCAGGGGACCTCCTTCTGCATCCTCCAAGAGCAAAAGTCTGTCTGCAGGAGGAGAGAAACCAGGTTCTGGAGGAGCCCTGTGGAGGAAGAGGCACTTTTTCTTATCTTTAACCCTGCAGAGGTCCAAATAGAAGGCAGCATTGGTGCAGAGAGGCACATCTACGTCCTTCCCACATTGGAATGTGATGGAAGCGAGGACCAGGCACTCCTCAGCAGAACCAGCTGAGAGCATGGGGTGCAATTGGGTCACTTGGGACAGAGACAGAAATGGAGGGCCTCTTCATCCCCATTTTGTTCACCCCAGATCATAAAGAACTGAAAAACAACAGCACAGAACTCAGTGGTTATTCTGTTTTGTGCTGGGAAATGTCATAAGGCACCTGGAGGGTCAGCAGGCTGTTTCTGTTTCTGGTGTGATTAGCAGCGAGGACTGGTGTCCAATCTTGGCAACTTGTTATTCCAAGGTCCCAGAGTCACCAAGAAGAGAAAGCCCATTTCAGCACAAGTAGCTCAGGGAGGCTCAATATCATGAAGAAAATGAGTTTCACCATCACAAGGGCAAGAAAACTTTGGGGTTTTTTCTTGTTTTGTTGTTTTTTTTTTTTTTTTTTATGAAAGCTGCAAGTCTGAAGCAAAGGCTAAAATCTGTGGGGATACTCTAAACCCTTAGAATTTGTGGATTCTTTCCCACGGTCGAACATTTCATGTGCCTCTGCCTGTACACAATGAATTAAAGGTTTCAATCCAGCTCCTGGAGGAAAAAGTGCTCACATCACCACTGGCACTAATTGGCTCCCTTGTTAGCAGCCTCAGAGAGAAGGCAGGGAGCAAGCTGCCACGTAGCCCATCTCTCCCGCAAGCACCAGCAAGACCCGTGCTCCCGCCCCAGCAGCTCTGTGATGGGCGGCGAACAGGTCCTGACGCTTTGCCTCTTCCGAGGAACGTAACATGAGACTCTGCTTTCTAGGCCTGCCAACTTAGCATTAAATTCTCTTAAATTTTGTTTGTGATGGAAATGTCACCCTGACAGATTAATTGAGCTATAACATATGCAAAGTAATGTGGAAAAAGAATGCAGTTGCATTACCCGGTGTTAATGCCGCAAATAGGCACTGCTACCTGCAGTGATGACTGTCTTGAATGCTAAAGGATCGCAGTCCCGGGTGCACAAAATGAGCCATTTTAATGAGGAAAAAACATCACTTTAGGCTCACCTACAGCTGAAAGAAGGGGAAACACATCTGGGAAGTGGTTCTGTGGTGAGTACAGTGCTTCATCTATCAATATTAATAATAACACATAAAACTGTGGCTTGCATATTATCTCCCAATGAACAGAAGACAGAGACTGAGTTCCATGTAATTTAATTTCAATTAGTGCATTGGAGCTTTTTAAAGAATGGACTATATATTCTTCTATAGTTACTCGCAGACTATTAAACACAATGCAGAAAAATTACTATGTAAATGAGAATTATCTTATTGGCTTTAGTATCCTTCTCCCTCTTCCTTCTCCAGGTAATTGGGTGGATAGGTGCTGGGAAAAAACAGATGATGGGAAATGTGAACAATGAAGTCTCTGCAGCACTCCCACCACTTGGATGCAGAAGCCCAAAATATATGTGTGTGTCAGTTTAATTTAATTTGCTGTTAATTAGCTTAAATAGTAGTCTTACATTCCTTTGCTTTCACTGCACTTCTGTCCAGGCTCTCATTAGGCAGCGTGATAAAGCAGGTGCTTGTTAAAAAGTACCGTTAGTGCCTATTTACATTACAAAGCTATTTCTAGCACTTGTGGTAAAGGAACCTGAAGTCTTGTCCCTGGATACAGCTGTTGGGAGAGGGGAAGCAGCATCCTATTTTCTCATGTTTAAACCCCAGAACACTAATTCCCAATATTATTAAGATCAGAATTTCAAATACAAGGTGCAGAAGTATCCAATAAATAAGCAGGTGTGTAGCTTTCTCCAAACCAAGGTGGACAGTAGATCTTCAGAGATCTGCTTGGAGGATTTAGGTGTTTAATTCCCAGCAATTTCTAACGCACGTGAGGGACTATACCCATACAGCGATATGAAGATCTCATTTGAATGAATACCATTCAGAAAGGAAGTTCCCAATTATTTAATTGAGGTGAACAAAGAAAATGTAAAATCTAGGATTGATTTTTATCAGCACAGATAAACCTGGGAGAGTGCAAACTGAACGGACAGGGAATAGAAAGAAGAGGTGGGAAAGAGGCAGCAGGAATGGAAAAGGGCATGGAGAAAGAATTCAGCATAGGGTAGTGTGCTTTCAAATATTGATACGGAAAATGTATAAATAGAAACAAACGCACGCTTGTGGAGCTAATAAAGGTCTTGTTTACAAGTGAGCAGAGTGATTCATTAAGAATGGGAACAAGCACCTGCTCTAAAAATAAGGAAAATACTTTATGAAAGCACTGAGAGACTGGAGAAAGTTATTTGAGTACAGGTTTGCTGAAGAAAGAGAGAAGTTGAGCAGCTCCCATAGCTCACCTCCAGTGTCTGACCGCGGCGTGGGCAGAGGCTCACAGGAAAGCAGGCTCTGGTGCCCATCGGCGAGGATGACACAAGCAGCTTGGGAAGAGGGTATCTGGTTCCCAGGGCTTTTATTCCAAGTGCTGTTAAATCCAAGCATAAAGAAAAAACCCAAACCCTCAGCTCCTTTCTCATTTTCATTTCAGTAGCTTCTCCAGTTCCTTCTTTTCATTTTATGTATCTCCAACTAGTGAAAAAGTACAGGCAGGGAGCAAGGTCTAAAATCCCTGGCAAATATCCTGGTTCCACTTGTGGACTAGATGTCTCCAGCTGCCCCTCAGCTTTGCAGGTGTGGGGGAGCAGGTTGTGGTGCTGTCAGGTTAAACCCTTCCTTGTCTTCAACTTCAGGAGGACCCAGCTCTTTGCCTGCGCTCATGACCCCTCTCTAAGGAGGCAGAGAAGTTTGATAAGGCTGTGAGACCTCCATGTTGGCTAAGAAGGAGGGAAGATGGTCAAATAACCTCAAAAATAAGTGTGGAAGTGCATATGCAAGATAGTAAGAAAGAATGGTGCTCTCTCTCCTAACCTCGCTGCAGAAGGCATCTCTGGAGCCTGCCCACCATCCCGCTGCGGTGGGTCCCTCTGAGGCTGTGATGGACCCCAGCTCGCTTGGCCTGGGCCCTGCTGAGCAGCACAGCTGTGCACCTGGCTGCACGAATGCAAAGAAAGGGCTTCCCTGGACCAGGTCTGTCTTACCACAGTGAGGAGGAATCGCAAGGGGTGTTCTTCAGTGTGGGAGAGCTGTTTTAATCCCCTCCAAGGTGTGCTTTGTCAGAGCTGATACCAGTCATCTGTCTCTCTCCTTCCTAGGCAGAGCTGCTGCTCATTTATTTCCTCTTTTGCTTAGCAGTGCTTGGAAAAAACACGCAGAAATTGTCCCGGTAGCACCACGCTGTCCTTGCTGTGGAAGCCAGCGTGCCGTTTGCTGTGTGCTTTCTGCCACTTGCTGTCGAGGGGGGTGGCAGCTCTGCAGCACGGCTCCTAGCACCCCTATACCTGTCACCTGGAAAAGACCGACTTCTCTTGAGTTTGGGGCCAATGAATCATAGAATCATAGAATGGTTTGGGTTGGAAGAGACCTTGAAGATCATCTGGTTCCAACCCCCCTGCCACGAGCAGGGACATCTTTCACCAGCCCAGGTTGCTCAGAGCTCCATCCAACCTGGCCTTGAGCACTGCTGGGGAGGGGGCAGCCACAGCTTCTCTGGGCAACCTGTTCCAGTGTCTCACCACTCTCACGGTGAAGAATTTCTTCCCAATATCTAATCTAAATCTGCCCTCTTTTAGTTTTCAGCCATTCCCCCTTGTCCTGTCACTACACACCCTTGTGAAAAGCCCCTCTCCATCCTTCCTGTCGGCCCCTTCAGGCACTGACAGCTGCTCTAAGGTCACCCCGGAGCCTTCTCTTCTCCAAGCAGAACAGCCCCAACTCCCTCAGCCTGTCCTCATAGCAGAGCGCTCCAGCCCTCAGATCATCTTCATGGCCCTCCTCTGGACCCACTCCAACACATCCATGTCCTTCTTATGTGGAGGCTCCAGAGCTGGACGCAGTTTTCCTGGTGGGGTCTCACGAGATGGAGTAAAGGGGCAGAATCCCCTCCCTTGACCTGCTGGCCACAAAAGAAGGCAAGAGTATTTCCTTGTTACATTGGGAAATCTCTCGTCCTCCCTGCCAGTGAGCTCTGCCTGGTACAGACTAAGAAAACAATTCAGCTGTGACTCCTGGGAGAGCTGTGGCTGCTCCTGGGAAGCAGTTTGGAACTGCTAGTTGGCTTTTCACCAAAGCACCTGTAACCTAACCTGTGGGGTGAGGGTAATCAGGCCCCATACCTGGGCAGCAGCCTCAAAGAAAGCATTTGCTTTCCATGGGGAATAATTCAGTAGTGACTAGTGGCAAGGCCTTGCCCTGGGAGGCAATGTCTGAGCGAGAGGGCTGTTGTCTGATCCCTCATTTCTTTGGGCACGGGGGGGACAAGCAAGTCCCCTGCCCTTCGCTGGTCTCTGCCTGCTGTCTGGTCAGGTTCAGCTGCACCAGCCCATGCTGTTTCCAGAAAGCCTTGAAGACCGTTGCAGCAGATGTATCTGTGTAGTCAGTTTAGCAAAGGTTTGATCCTGCTCCTGGGACCAGAGCATCAAGCCCTGAAGCTCATGCTAAACTCCTGCCTCATCTGGAGCTCTGCAGGGGGAGAGAAGCCCAAGCTTTGATCATGGGAGCTGCACTGACAAGTTGTTGGCAGGGCTTAAAGCACTCCAGGGCTTGTGGTTCCCTTCCTAGTGCAAATTCCCACAGCCAGGCAAGCACACAGCGGCGGTGGGACTGTCCGCTTCCCCACTCGTCCTCTGCTGGGTTTGCTGGGACCATCGCAAGGGCGACTGTCTGTCTGCGGAGACAGGAGCGGCCCTTCCCTGCTCCAGCGCTTGGCGCTGGGTATGTACACTCAGGGTGGGGAGGGTCCCTTGCAGGAGCTGTGTTCGACATTTGGCACAAAGCGGTGCTGGTGTCCATGACAGGTAATCGCCCCGTGTCTGCTCAGCAAAAGGAGCATGTCGTCAAGCTATTAGGAGGTGAAGATGGGCTTGGCCTTCCTATACGCTACCATCAAGGATGGGTTTGTAGGGCAGGTGGACACCAAGCTGCCCTGGTCTCCACTAACAGCCCAGTTGTGAGGATAAAGTGTAAAGAGTCCGTTTGTTCAGTCTGCCAGTATGATCTGGTGTTTAGTACTCTGTTTAGCAGAGAAGCTCTTTCCCCTTGAGCAATGTTACGCACTTTGCAGTTACTTCTTTAAAAGGACTTAGTTATACATTTGCTACATGTTATTTTGAATTCTCTTGAAGATCAAGGACACTACAAAGCCAGCAAGATAAAATTAGCATCTGAGCTGTAGCCTTCACTTGGTATAAGAAATGCAGATCAGCTTCGCTTGCAGTGGATGCTGGAAGGTGAATTTCATTTATGTCTTCCTTCCAGCAGACCTAGTTCTGCCATCCTTGTTTGCTCTGAGTGCCACCACAGGCCGTAAGCTGTCCCGATAGTTTCTCTAAGGCTGCTTCTAGAGAAAACTACCAAACAACAGCACGGGTGTTGAACTGGATCTCCAACTGATAAGAAATCAGTTTGTTCAAAATCAGTTCTTATCTGCTCAGAATGTGATCACTGGGTGTTTCAGCAGGGAGCCAAGGAGGAACAGTCAGGCTGGGTTATATTCATGTACAGCTCTCGGAAGCCAGCGTTAAGTACAGCTCCAAGCCTGGGGTTTTTAAAGGCTGTTAGAGGTGAGAGTGTGCATGGAGAAGAGCCGCCGAAATGACTTCAAGATTGGAGAAGTGTTGTGATATGAGGGCTGGAACGGCCCATTGGTTTGGGTTGTGTCAAGGCTCATGAGGCATCTGATGGTGGTGAGTGAGTGCTCTCAGAGGAAGAAAGCGGTGGTGTTGAAGGCCGCTTCAGCGTAGCAGAGGTAAGCCGAACCATCACTGGAGGAAACAAGACGTGTTTTAAAAGTGAGACCAACCATCAGCAGGGGTGACCAAATTAGTGACCTAAAGACCTTCTCTCAATACTTCTCCTCAAGGTAAATTTCTTAGCCAGGTGCTTTTCAGAGAGGTAAGTTTAACCCTTTAGAAGTTATCAATGCATCACCAGCACAGGCTAGGGCACATACTCAGGTCCAGGCTTGCTTCATGCCACATGGCTGCAAGCTAGTGCTGGGCAAGCTTCAGGAGGGAAGACCAGGTCTGTGTCCCCCAGCCCAACACTGCTCCGGCACAAATTGAACCCTTCCTCGCATTCGGGTGCAGGGCTGGAGCAAGCCGGGCCAAGAAGTGCTGGGCAGGAATTCAAAGTTTGAATCCTTAAGTTTTTCCTTTGGCCACCTTTTGAGCCTTCACCCACTCTATCCTCCAGTGGATTTGCTGGTTACATACCTTGTTATCTGTTTGAAAACAGGCCTGAAATTGACAGCCTTCACAGCATTGCCTGGGCTCCACTAGGCCTCATAACGAAGCATTGTCTTCTCAACTTGGACCAGGGCATGACTGGAGGTGAACCTACGTGATGGAGACCTGAGCTGAACCCTTCAGGCTCCATGGCGTTCCTGACTGACAGCTCAGGAGTTAAAGCATTGACCTCAGAAGCAAAGGCTGTGTTTGAATCTGGTACATCCTAATATTTTATTCACGGTGGATCATCCATGGTGAAAAAGAGTCAAAAGAGGAGGAGAGATTAGAACAGCAGCAGAGCTGCCAGGCCGTGCAGGTGGGATCTTAGAGGGGAACAGTCAGGATTAAAAGACCCCTTTTTCAAAATGGGCAAATGACTGTAGATGCTTTACGTTTACAGATTCTGCATCCAGAAGCTAAGGAGCCCCATATTTCCAGTGAATTCATTCCCACTGAAATAAGGGATGCATTTTCTGTCTCTTTATTTGCAGATGTTTCAGAACAGTTCTGAGTTTTTCCACAGTATTTGAGATGATTTACTGAGTAAGATCTAAGTGGGCTTGTCAGTGAGCATAAACAGGTGACAGTCCCTTGATCATCATTGATTTATATCTATTTATGCCAATGCAGGATTATTCTTTCAAGAAGGTGGCTACGAGCACCCAAGCTTTAAAGCCAAAGTTGTTTTAATTGGACTGGTAGGTAAACTGTTTCGTGTTTCCAAAGTGAATATTCAGTAGGAGGAATTCAAAGACGCTTTCACAATGTTACTGATACACGCTTAAAAGTAGGTGTTTCTGGGAATATTGCTGTCACTTATGCTAGTGTATTTACAGCAAGCTGGCAAGCAGCAATGCAAATGCTGTCCATCTGGAATCACTGGCACTAGCATCCGTTCAGTAATAGCAACCAGCCAGGTCTGGATACTTCAGCAAAAAAGTGTTGTATGTAACTACTCTCCTTGTTAGTGAAGGTAATGTCGTGCACTGAACTGCAGATAGATACGTGCCACAAATGTGATCCAGACTTCAGAATTTGGCTCTTCGTATCCAGATTTTTTTGTTTGTCCTATTAGAGTAGCAGGACTGTCAGTGAATTTTAGTTCTAGAGCCAACTTCTGCAAAATCTGAAGGAGCAGGGAAGGTGGACTCAGGCAGATGTCTGCCTACTTTGCTGAATGCACCAGAACACTGTGCCCTCATTCAGAAATCTCCAGACTCTAGCTCAGAGAAAACGCTCTGCTTGTGGAACAGTCCCGCATTGCCTCTGGTCACGGGACATGGAAACATTAAAATGAGGGCCCAGAGGAGCAGAGCAGGATTCTGCTCATGGCCCAGCAAAGGCTGGTCACCGCTGCTGTAGCTACAGAAGAGAGAACAGGACAAGCTGTCATAGCAGGAGGTCACTGTCCCAGCACAGAATGAAATGGGAGAGCTGATGGACTGCTGATATTTTAAGGATTTCTGTTTGTACAGTCAAATCTTTTTTTTTTTTTTCCAGGGAAAAAGGATGAAGTCCTCAAGGACCATGGATGACTGGGATTCCCAGTAAGCAGTAGTGGTATCCAGTAAGTTTTCTGCCTAGCTGTTTTATGTTGAGGTTAACATTAGGTGTTCACAAAACATGTACGTGTGGCACTTCGGGACATGGTTTAGCAGGCATGGTGGTGATGGGTTGATGGTTGGACTTGATGATCTCAGAGGCCTTTTCCAACCTTGATGACTCTGTGATTCCCAAATAAGACAACCAAGGGAGGGGCAGGTCATGTAACCTTCCACTATGTGGGACTTTCATTTGTGATATGCGTAGAAAATTTAGAAGCCTACAGTTTTCACAAATAGTTTGCTTGCTTTTATTTTGCTTTTTCTTCCTCCCTTAAAATCTGCTAGATTGATAAAAAATAGTTTATTCCTTTTGTTTTTTCTTGGTCGTCCAGTTCCATGAAAACCCATTCAGTGTTACGCTAAGCACTGAAACGCACGTGAAGTAGATAGGCCTGTCCCCAGAAGATGAGCAAATACAGGAGATCATGGGGAAAAACCCTACTGGGGTAGCATAAGGGAACAGCGAAATGGCCACGGTCAAAAAGAAAGATGATAAAGAGAGGGGTTGTGTTTAATCTCTCTAGCATCTGTCTAAAAAAACCCTGAAATGGTTTGCTTGGTCCCCATGCCACTCTCATTTGAGGCTTCACACTTTTCTTTCTGCTGTTTTACATTTCATTATCTCAGTGTTTCCAGACGAAAATCGTCCTACTCCAACAGATTACTGGAAGTGTTTTCTCTCTGTTGCAAACAGATTGTTTCCCCGCCCTTCCTCTGCATGCGGCACGCCGCGGCAGCAACACGCCTTTCTTTAGCTGGACTGGGAGTGCTCTGCGTCCTCTGTAATGGTTTCCTCCTCAGATGCTGGGATTGAGGTGATGACAATCTCTGTGAGTTCCATTACCCGTCCTAACACAAAACGCATACACGTGTGGGTACGTCCACGTGCTACTTTTCATTGCCTGCTTCCAAGCTGATATGGAAGCTGTAGGGAAAAGATGAATATTGTTTGCAATTAGGTCTACTAATTACAGGATGTGTTTTCTGGAGAAAAAAAAAAAATTCTCTTGCAGTCTTTCCAATCGGTTTTGAATTACGAGACACTCAGGATTAGAAAGAGTTTCCTCATTAGAACAAATGTCACAGATTTAAAAACCTCTTCATTTAAATTCCTCCTAATGTTCTTCGGCTTGAACAAGCAAGCTCTTAACGTCCGTTTTAATTAAAGCATTTTGATGGGATTTCAGCTGGGCACCTAATGACAGCAAGTCTCTGAGAAGTGGACGAGGTCAGAAGCTGTCCTTTTTTGGCTTTTTAGGGGAAAGTGCTAAAGGAAACACAACCTAAGATCTGTCCAGAAAAATGATCCCACGCTTACGGAGAGAAAAAATACTGCGTGGTTTGGGAGACGCTGGCTGGAGGTGCTGGGTTTTGCAAAGGGGTCGATCTACTTTTCCCTGAGCCACTGTGAATTTTTCTCTTTTTGCTGCAGTACTGGTTTGCAAGTCATCAGCACGGGCTCTGGCAGCTGAGTGGGATTGCTGGCCGCAGGCTCTAGCACCCTGCCTCTGCTGTCAGATTCCTCCTCTCCCCCATCCACCGCCCCCCAGATTTCTCATTTCTAGTCAGGGAAAAGTTTGGTCCTCTCCCCGTCTTCCCTGCCAGCTCCCACAACGCTGGGTCCCTTTACCAGTGCACACCCGTGGGAACCGCAAGTGAGAAGGACCTCGTTAGCTTTCTCAGGGCAGAAATCCTTCGAGATGCCGGGAGATTTGGACGAGGGCTGCTGGGCGAGTGTCTGACGGTTACAGGAGAGCAGCACATCAAGTGCTGGAGGATAAAGCAGCTTTCAAGCACATCCACATTCCTCTCCTAGAGCACGGAAGCGGCAGAGGGAAGCACGCTCATGGGGAATCGGATTATCCAGCCCCTCGACGCTCCTCTGCTCCAGCTACTGCCTGGACAGCACCAGTGCCCCCACTTCTCCCTTTTCCCAGGGGCAGCTTGGGGCACTGGAGAAGTTGGTCCCTGCCCCTGATTCACCCGGTGGCTGCCGTCCCGGAGGAGCCAGGGCAGGAGCAGGCGCTGAAGGCCAGGAGCCATCAGGCAGTGAGAGCAGCACGGGGACAGTGTCCCTCCACAGTCAGCGGAGACGTCAAAAGAGAAACAAACTCTCGGGTCAGACCTCACCGGTGGAAATCCGACAGCTCTGGTGAAGTCAGAAGCTTTGCCGGGGTTCGCCCCAGCAGAGTGTCTGGCTCGCTGCCTCCCTCGAGTGATGAGTAAATCTAGAGACAGTTAATAATGAAGGACTATTAAGATAAGATTTAGTCTTTATAGTTCTCGTGCTTCCATCATTTGTCAGGCACTCGAACCAAGCAGAGGAAACGTCAATCTGGGCAACGCTGTTGATGTCTATCCGGTAGCAGATCTATTGGTGCTTGTGGCCGGCCCCGTCCGAGGGAGGAGGAGCGCTCCCTGGGCAGGCGTTGCCGTGTGTCGCTGCCGTTTCTGCTCCCTTCCCTCAGGACAACTACTTCGAGCAGTCACCTTCACTCGATAAACAGTATCGCAGCTGGAGGCGGGCAGCGTTCCCGGGCCAAACAGCGCCTGGACAGACAGCGTGGTGTTTTCAGCAGGAAAATGTTGTCAGCTGAATTGTTTAACCTCCAAAATTCAGGTGAAGATGTTCGTTTTGAATGGTCTTTGGGAGCGATATTCTTTACTTTCTTCCCTCTCCCCACCTTGTTCATTGTTTTTCTTTCTTTTTAGATGGCGTCCTGGTTCTGCGCTCTCACATTCACGGCTTGTGAGCTGCTGCGTATCCTGGGTGAGGTGGAGTGAGTGCCTAAGAGCGTATCTTTTATTCCCTCACTCTGACAGCCATAAGAAAACATATGAAAATAAGCACAGGTTTTGTTTTCAGACCACATTCAGCTGCATGTAGTATGCAGTTCCTGGAAGAAAAGGCACTTGGATAAACACAGTACGTACACAGGAACAAAAAAACCGTGCCAGCGTCGGTCTCCCACGGCACAGGTGCTCCTGCACTCACGGCAGCAGCGGCGTGCAGGAGACGGACACGAAAGGTGCAGCCCTTCCCCGGGACAACAGCTGTACGGCTACAGCCTGGCCACGCTAGAGCCATTCGCTTTTTGAGATTGCATTCACTGAGTTTTTCTGCTTTAGCGTGAAGTCGGATGAGCCCCAGCTCCCCCCCTCCAACATCCTTTTATTGCTTTTTGACTGACTTTGAGATGGGGCGGAAAAAGGAATCTGACAGAGGTAAGTTCCAAGGTCAGCCCTGCTCACCCGTCTCTGTCATCCCACTGAGCTCGCAAATTGGTGTGAACACCTCCTGGAAAAAACGACAAATACAAAAAGGGAACCTTGCTCACACTTGGCAGCATACCCATTACTGGGGCAGCCACCGCAGAGTGTGAGTCCGGCAGGACTGCGAGCGTGGGCAGAACCCAAAGCCCATTCAGTGCTGTTCCATCCAGCCCCCGGCAGCATCCTGTCCATCTCCTGGAGCAGGCAGGACAGACCTGTGTTTCTACACAACTTATTTTCTTTAAACATATATATTTGTTCTTCTGCTTTTAGAAATCTGCTTTTGCAGAATGATTTTTTTTTTTCTGGTTCTTTAAATAGCTGCTTATAGCAGGGCCTCGTGGAGTGGAAAGCACAAGCAACTCGGGAGCCTTTGGGATGCATCCCCCGCCCCCTCCACTCACAATTCTCTTTCGTGGGATTCATAAAATCTATGATTACTGCTGCAGATTGGTCACAGTGTGACTTTGGAGAAAATTCTTTCTGTGTTGACACTGTTGCCTGGTTGTTATTCTTTCTGTATTGGTGAAACAAAATGAAAAATTCATTACAAATGGAGAAAAAAGGGAAAGGAAGAAACCCACCGCCATTTCTCTATCTTCTAATACAAAAAGCAAACACAGAAGATTGAGATCATGGTGATGGGGAGAAAGGGGTGAGAGGGTTAGATGTCTGCAGGGTTCACAGCCACACATGCCGTGTCCGGGACAAACACGCTGATAGAAAGGACCTGTCGCCTCCTTTACAGGGTAGCCCTGTCACATTAGGAGTCAGAGGAGGACTTGCTTTCTTCAGGACATTTCAGCGGGCAGTGACCCCTCGGAGGAGCTCCAGCAGCTGTGCCGTGGCCCCAGGAGCTCCCCAAGCAGTGCGCGCTGCTTTCGGCCCCTCTCTCCGAGCCCGGCAGGTCCCCACGCACTCCCCTTTCCAGCCGGGCTGGCACCCATGGTCCCCACACAGCCCCAACTTCCCAAGGACATCACTTCTAGTCCTGCTGGCCCTGTTTTTCCAGGCAGGGTGGCCGGGGCAGGAGGTGGCAGGGGGATGATGGGCTGAGGAGGTGTGGGAAACTGAGGCACAAAGAGGGTCTGCTGGCAGTGAGACCCCCAGACCCGCTCCTCCTCCTCACAGACGCTGCTCGCGGGCTCCCAGCACCTCCTTTTCTCTCAAGGGCGTTGGCACTGGGGGACCCTGCAGGCAGCTGTGCACAGCCCCACGTTGGCTTCTCCCAGGGCCTGACTGACTTCCCCAGTCTGCAGTCCTGCTAAGGACTGGAGGGACAGATCCCACCAAAGGCACAGCCAGAGGAGCTGCGCCAAGCCCCGGAGCACTTCCTCACCAGTGGAACCATGGCAGAGTTGCTCTGTGCGAGTCCTTCAGCCTTAGGACCTTCTGTCCAGGGCAGACAGACCAACAGACTCAGAATAGCAGATCAGCTCTGCAGTTCAGAGTTCCCCCATCCACCCTTTCCTGGGACAAGGTGGACAAGGACCATTGTCCTAGTGACAGAGGTGGACAAGGAACTTTATCTGTGGTTCCTTGCACAGGACCCCCCACCACCCCGTTTACCTTGGTGCTGGCAAGGATTTTGGCATGGTCTCCCACAGCATGCTGGCATCCAAGTTGGAAGATCGCAGTCCGGATGGGTGGCTTTGTAAAGCAGTGAAAGACCGGCTGGATACCTGGGCTCCAAGAAGTTTAGGGGTGGATTGTACACTATGTGGAGGCCAGTTACAAGCAGCAAGACCTCCCCTTACAAAAGGAAATGGCCTCAAGTTGCATCAGGGGATGTTAAGATTGGATATTAAGAAAAAATTCGTTACTGAAGGAGTTGTGAAGTATTGGAACAGGCTGCCCAGGGTGGTGGTGGAGTCACCATCCCTGGAGGTGTTCAAAAAACGTTTAGATATGGCACTTCAGTACATGGTTTAGTAGGCATGGTGGTGATGGTTTGTTGGTTAGACTTCATGACCTTAGAGGTCTTTTCCAACCTTAATGATTCTACGACTCTATGAAAGACCCCTCAGTGGTCTTTCCTGGGATCTGTCCCAGCAGCCCTAGCAATGACCCGAGGAGGGGACAAAATGCACCCTCAAGTTTGCAAACAACACCAAATACGCAGTAATATGCTTGAGGGAGGGCTGCACAGGCTGGTGGAACAGGCCACCGGGGATCTTATGATGTCCAGCAAGGACAAGTGGAAAGCCCTGGAGGCGGGATGGACGGTCCCCTTGCCCTGTACAGGCTGGGGACTGACTCGCTGGAGAGCAGCACTGCTGCAAAGGCCCTGGGGTGCCACCGGCAGCAAGCGAACCTTGAGGAGCTGTGCACCGCGGCAGCGAGGACGGGGACAGCAGCCTGGGCTGTATGGTCAGCGGGTGGAGGGCGATGCCTGCTCCCTCTCCCCGGCACACACCAACTGCATCTGGAACAGCACGTGCATCTGGGCCATCCCCGGGACGAGAAATGTGGTGTTAAGCTGGAGTAAGCCCAGCAGGCTCGCAGGAGGTGGGATGAGACCTGCAGCGTCTCTCCCAACCTGAGCTCTCCCGGGATTTTGTGGGTTCTCAATCCTCTTCCCAAACCTGCTGCAGGTTTGCTTTGTAGCTGCAGCTTTTTATTCTCATGATAGGTCTTGATCTCCACAATTATCGCTATGTTACTCTTCCATCCCGTGAAGCGGACATTCCCAAAACCAAGCATCTAAAACTCTTTAGAAAATAAAAACGACAAAACAAAACATTTCCCAGGATCTCTGCTTGGGAATGTCACGGGGAAGAATAATTTTGTTTGTGATCAAGAGACTTCACTTCAAAAGCATCCAAACTGCGGCTCTCTGTGGGGCACCTTTCTGCAGGGTTATTAATAAGAAATAATTGTTTTAAGTGCAGAAAAGTATGTGTGCTTTCTGTTCCCTTGCAAAACCCCTGCATCACTTGTCCTTAATGAATAATGAAAGAAGCTTTTGTATTTCTTCCCACCCAGAGACTTTAAAGTGGCTGTTAAGCCATGATAAACAGGACTTTAAAGAAAAACAGGGTTTGATGAAAACTGAATTCTGGACTAATACGAGAAGCACCTGCTTTTGCAGAAGTTTACAGATGTTGGGGCTTTTGTGGGTGGAGAATTTTGTTCAAAAGGCTGAATGTCCCAACACTGGAAAAATGTCAGTAAATTATTCTGCAGTGCTACTGCGTAGCTCCATAGAATTTGAAATTTGGTGCCCCTTGATCCTCCTTCTGGAAGGTGACCGGGAGACTGCCTTGCCCAGGGCACACACTGCGATGCTCTGGAGGCAGGCCTGCTGTGGTCAATCTGAGGGGGTGATTTATCACGGGAAGAGAAATCCGAGGAGGAGAGAAGGAGCACAATGTCCCATGCCAGACTGGGGTATGTGGATTTCAGTGGAAAAGCCAATGTATTCCACTGGGAAGCTGCTGAGGTTTTGCCTTTCAACATTTCTTTGGGAAGCCTGCTCTGCAGGCAGAAAGCTGAAGCTTGGAAGGGGTATGTGAGTTGCCCAAGAAAAATTAAGCTGAAGGATATTAATTCTTCACGTCTGGGTTGGCGGGTACCCAGAGGTCTTGCCTCCAGCCCACGGCCCGTCAGGTCTTGACATCGGCAAGAGTTGTCACCTTATCATGGGGTCTCCTACGACAGGATGACCCAGCCTGCAGAGACATCTTCTGAGCCCCCCCACAGCCTCAGCAGCAGCAAGCATTATGCTGGGGTGTTTTGTATAACTGAGCACTTAAACGCCACCGTAGTTACGTTGGGATCAATGGAGAACACTTCTGGAGGACCTGTCCCTGCCTTGATTGCCATAATCGCCTGTGGTATGGCACGATCCCAGAAAGGTTTGAGCAGGAACGCACTGAAGGGCATAACCCGAGGGCTGGAGCACCTCCGCTGTGAGGACAGGCTGGGAGAGCTGGGGCTGTTCAGCCTGGAGAAGAGAAGGCTGCGGGGAGACCTCAGAACAGCTGCCAGCGCCTCAGGGGGCCTGCGAGAAAGGTGGGGAAAATATTTTCAGCAGGGCTTGTTGTGACAGGACAAGGAGTAATGGCCTTAAACTAAGGGAGGGTAGATATACACTGGATATAAGGAAGAAATTTTTTACGGTAAGGGTGGTGAGGCACTGGAACAGGTTGCCCAGGAGAGGCTGAGGGAGCTGGGCTTGTTCAGCCTGAAGAAGAGAAGGCTGAGAGGGGACCTTAGAAATGACTACAAATATCTGCAGGGTG